>Ga0224497_10000303_pt1 | contig 36954 bp, 33 predicted proteins | sample SF_Jul11_sed_USG_4_FD_167970 | JGI IMG/M metagenome (GOLD analysis project Ga0224497, IMG submission 167970) | Sediment microbial communities from San Francisco Bay, California, United States - SF_Jul11_sed_USGS_13 | ecosystem: Environmental > Aquatic > Marine > Sediment | place: USA...
CGTACAGGACATGCTTGGCCGGAATCAGGTGCAGCTGCTTGAGCTCGGCACGGTCCTCGCGCGACAGCTCGACGTGGCGTACCGGCGTGCCGGCCTCGAGTCCCGTCTTGACGCGAGCGAGCAGATCACGCCATGCGATGGCTTCTTTTTCGTTTGCTTTGGCCTGACGCTCGGCGCGCTCGTGCGCTTTCGTCACCGTCTCGAGATCCGCGAGCAGCAGCTCCGTCTCGATGACGTCGATGTCGCCGGCCGGGTCGATCTGTCCGGCCACGTGAGTCACGTTCTCATCGGCAAAGCAGCGTACGAGATGCAGGATCGCATGCGTTTCGCGAATGTGCGCGAGGAACTGGTTGCCGAGCCCTTCGCCTTGGGAGGCGCCCTTGACGAGTCCGGCGATATCGACGAACTCAACAACGGTCGGCACGACCTTCTCGGGCTTCACGATGGTAGCGATCGCTTCGAGTTTCGGGTCGGGCACGCTGACGATGCCAACGTTCGGGTCAATCGTGCAAAATGGGTAGTTCTCGGCCGGAATTTCCGCAGCCGTGAGCGCGTTGAACAGTGTCGATTTGCCGACATTCGGCAGGCCGACGATGCCGCACTTGATACCCATCCGCTCAGTCGCCGGAATCCGTTGCGTCGGTGCCGGCTTGCGGGGGCGTCCCCCTGGCACGGGTGTGCAACTGCGTCTTGGCGCGCTCGGGACCGTCGCTCAGAAACACCGGGATCGCCTCGGCGCCAGCTGTGATCGCTTCTAACATGAGCTCGAGCTGCTCGGCCGTCGGGCGGCGGAGGACGTAACCCGAAACCTCGTCTTTGCGCCCGGGCCCCGGATGGCCGATGCCGAGCCGCAGCCGCCAAAACGCCTTGCCGATGTGGGCGACGATGTCGCGCATGCCGTTGTGACCCCCATGACCGCCGTCGAATTTCAGCTGCGCGCGCCCGGGTTCGAGATCGAGCTCGTCATAGGCGACGAGCATGCGCTCGGGCGGGATCTTGAAGTAGCTCAGCGTTGCAGCAACGGATCGGCCGCTGTTATTCATATAGGTCTGTGGCTTCAGCAGGCGAACTCGATCCGCCCCGATCGTGACGTCGGCGATTTCGCCCTGCAGACGCTTATCCGCCCTGAACGTGGCGCCACACTCGCGCGCGATGATGTCCGTGAGCCAGAAGCCGGCATTGTGGCGGTCCTCGAGATGCTCCGCACCCGGATTCCCGAGACCGACGATGAGCTCGATAGCCTGACTCATTGGAAGATCCTAACTGCTGCGCTGCGAAACACGAAGGCCGCCCTGGGGCGGCCTTCGGCAGCGAGATGCTCGGGGAATCAGTCGGAAGATTCTTTCGACGCTTCGCCTTCGTCCTCGGCAGGTGCCTCGGCCTCGCCCTCGGCGGCGGCTGCCAGAATCTCCTCTTCGGCGGCCTCGACCTCTTCTTCCTCGCGGCGCGGCGGGTTGATTGAAATAACGGCCGGGTCGCGCTCGTGAGCGAGATCGACGAAGGTCACGCCCTCCGGTGCGGCGACGTCCGACAGGTGCAGGAGCTGATTGAGCTCCATATGGCTAATGTCGAGCTCGATGAACTCGGGCAGGTCTTTCGGCAGGCACGACACCTCGATTTCCGTCATGAGGCGCGCGACCTCGCCGCCCTGCTGCTTGACGCCTATTGACGCTTCCTCGCCGAGGAAGTGGATCGGCACATTCAGCGTGATCTCCTCGTCCTCGAGAATGCGCTGGAAATCGACGTGTAGGACCTGTCGTTTGGCAGGGTGGCGCTGGACGTCTTTGACGATCACGGGCTGGGTGTTTTCGCCTTCCTTCAGCGAGATGATGCTCGTGTAGAACGCCTCCTTCTCCATCTGGTGCATGAGGGTGTTCTGGTTCAGGGAAATCGCCCGCGGGTCGCGTCCGGCGCCGTACAGCACAGCCGGCACCATGCCGGTCCGGCGCAGGCGGCGGCTGTTGGCCTTGCCTTGCAGATCGCGTGATTCGAATTCCAGCTCGAAGCCCTTGCTCATGGCTCTCTCCTTCCGGGGGCGCGGATAATACCAAGAATTCCGACAAGTTTGGGGTCAGAGTCGAATTATCGGTTCGATAATTCGACTCTGACCCCGGTCGCGGACCCCAGTCTCGCTAATCGACGTATAACGAGCTCACTGACTCCGCGTCGCTGATACGCCGTAGCGTTTCGGCCAGCAGCTCGGAGACGCTGAGTTGGCGGATCGTGTCGCAGGCCTGAGCCGCCGGGCTCAGTGGGATCGTGTCGGTGACGACGAGCTCGTCGAGGACGGAGTTCTCCAGGCGCTCGACGGCCGGGCCCGACAGCACAGGGTGGGTAATATAGGCCACGACCCGCTCGGCGCCGTGCTGCTTGAGAACATCGCATGCTGCGCACAAGGTGCCGGCAGTATCGATGAGGTCATCAATCATGACGCAGGTCTTGCCGTCTACCTCACCAATGACATTCATGACTTCGGCCTGATTGGCCTGGGGACGGCGCTTATCGATAATCGCGAGACCCGCATCGTCGAGGCGTTTGGCCAGCGCCCGCGCCCGGACGACACCGCCGACATCCGGTGAGACGACGACCATCGAATCGTATTCCCGCTTCCAGACGTCGCCGAGCAGCACGGGCGAGGCGTAGACGTTGTCCACGGGCACGTCGAAGAAGCCCTGAATCTGGTCCGCGTGCAGGTCCACCGTGAGCACTCGGTCGATGCCGGCTGCGCCGATGAGCTTGGCCACGAGCTTGGATGTGATCGGCACGCGAGCTGCGCGCGTACGCCGGTCCTGGCGCGCGTAGCCAAAGTACGGAATCAACGCCGTGATTCTGCCGGCAGAGGCGCGCTGGCAGGCATCGGCCATGACGAGAAGCTCCATGAGATTCTCGTTAGTCGGGGGGCAGGTAGGCTGGATCAGGAATACGTCGCGGCCGCGGACGTTCTCCAGGATCTCGCAGTTGATCTCGCCGTCGCTGAAGCGTCCGACGCTGATCTTACCGAGCGGGATCCTGAGATGGTGCGCAATGTCCTGTGCGAGCTTGGGGTGGGCATTGCCGGAGAAAATCGTGATCGGTCCGAGATCCAAGCTCGCGCTCCTCTAATGTTTCTGTCGATAAATGGCTGGGGTGGCAGGATTCGAACCTGCGCATGACGGGATCAAAACCCGTTGCCTTACCACTTGGCTACACCCCAGGGGATAGGGCGCTATTGTGATGCCGCCGCCACGCTGGTTTCAAGGCGCCGGGTCAAAGCTGTCGACGACAATGCGAAACGCGAGTGGCCCGTGGCTCAGATCGATGCGCCGCGGCACGAGCACGCCAGCGGCGAGCTGATGGCTCACGAAGCTCAGCTGCCAGAGGCGCTGATCGAGCGCCGCGAGCAGGCTGTCCTCGCTGATGCGCGTTTGCGCGGAGTAATCGGGATCGGGCAAGCCAAGCAGCCAGCTCTTGAAGCTCGTGACCGGCAGCCACCAGCCAACGAGCTCGGAGAGCTGCGCCTCCGGCTCATCGAGGCTCCAGGTCTCGCCACGCGCCTCGACGACGAGTGCCTCGGCTGGACCCGAGACGCGCAGCATATTCGTACCCAACGGGCCGCGGACCGTCAACGCGAGCGCATCGGGCTCCTGCGACCACTGGAAACGGCCCTGAAATGCGCGCTCGCCGGTATCCACGGCGATACGGCCGCGCATTGCCCAAGATTGAAGTCCCATGAGGTAGTCGCGCCGCTCGTCGTAGCTCAGCTCGTCGCTACCCGGCTGCAGGTGCGTGCAGGCGGTCAACGTGGCGCCGACGATCAGCGCGGCTGCGAGCGACCCGCAGCGCCGGGTCATGGCCCTAGGCGTTTGCTGACGTCGAGCAGGAAGTCGCTGTCCGGGTGTGAGGCCAGCTCACGCTCGAGCAGCGACCGAGCCTCAGCTTCGCGGCCCATGGCCCAATAAACCTCGATGATGTGTGCGGCGACTTCCGGGTCCGGGAACAGCTCGAATGCGCGCTGCAGGTGCTCTAACGCCGCATCGTAGTCCCCTAGATGAAACAGTACCCAACCCATACTGTCGATGATTGCGGCGTTATCCGGTTCCAGCATCAGCGCCTGCTCGATGTAGCCGTAGGCTTCGTCGTGCCGGTCAAGCGAGTCCGTCAACAGATACCCCAGGGCGTTCAGGAGCCCTGCATCCTCGGGCGTGTCGGCAATGATCGCTTCTAACGCCGACGCCGCTCGGCGCAAGCGGCCTTGCTCCTGGTAAAGCAGTGCTTGCGCATAACGCAGCGACAGGTCGTCGGGATAGAGGCGCAGGCCTTCGCGCAGCAGGTCATCGGCCAAATCGAGCTCGTCGCGCCCGACAGCCGCCTGAGCACGAACGATGTAGATCTGCAGTTGCGCTTGCTCGAGAATGCGGTTCTCAGCGTGGCGCTCGAGCGCTTCGGTGATAACGGCCGACGCTTCGTCATGACGCTCCATGCGCAGCAGCAGATCGCTCTGCGAGACGAGCATCTCGATCTCATAGTCCGGGTTGCCGAGACCGAATTCCCGCAGGTGTTGCAGAGCGCCTTCCTGATCCCCGAGCTGGGTATAGAGCACGTTCGCGGCGCGCAGCTGTGCCTCCACGACGTTCGATCCGCTCGTGACCCGGGAATAGGAGCGCAATGCCTGCAGCGGCTGCTCCTCGGTCTCGGCGATGCGGCCTAAGTAGTAGAACGCCTCCTCGCGAAAGCGCGGCTGTGCTCTGAGCTGCTCGAAGTATCCTTGGGAGGCCTCGAGATCGTTCTGCGTCAAGGTCAGAAAGGCCAGCGCACGGATGGCTTCGGGCAAGCCCGGGTTCGTGGTCAGGATCTCATCGAGGCGTTCCCGTGCGGTATCGGCATGCCCCGCCGACAGCAGCAGCTCTGCGTATTGCAGCTGGACCTCGAGCTCCGCATTTTCCGTCGCGAGCGACTCGATGAGTGCGAGGCCTTCCTCGGCGCGGCCTGTGAGCACGAGCAGGCGCGCAACCAAGAGCTGCGCTTCGATCCATGCAGGCCGCAGCTCCGCCGCACGACGCGCACTTTGGACGGCGAGCTCGAACTCATCGACGCGCATCGCGAGGCGCGCGAGGCCGAAGTGGCCCTCTGCAACGTCCGGATGGTTCTCGACGAGGCGCGCGACCAGTGCCATGACGGCCGCGTCGTCGGCCTCATCGAAGATGGCCTCGATGATCAGGGCCAAGCCGGCGGCCTCGTTTCGGGCCGTCTCGAGCAGCTCCTCGAAGACGGTGACGGCACCCTCGAGATCACCGCCGCGCAGCAGAAATAACCCCAGAAACTGGTTCGACCGAGGATCGTTTGGATCGACTTCCCGCCACCGCTGCGCGGCGGCCAGGCCGATGTCGTTGAGTTCCAGCTGATGGGCCATCTCCGCGGCAATCCCGGCCAGTCTCGGTTCCTCCGAGATCATCGCCGCGGCGAGATAATGCTCGGCTGCCTCGACGAACTGCTCGCGCTCACGAGCGAGCTCCGCTAGAAGAACGTAGGAGTCGAGGTCGGCCCTGCGATCGCCGCGCTCGGGCAGGCCCGTGGTCGCGCAGCTCGCGAGCCAGGCCAGGACGATCGCGACGATGATTTTGTAGGGAATGCCCATGGTCAGCGGCATCGACTATACCGTAAAAGACCCGGCCGGCACTGCGGCTTGAGTCCCATCCGGGATTCGCTGACAATTCCACGGCTAAACGGGGCGCCCGCGCACGCCCAGAACAACAATTACGAGGAAATCATGATGGAAGGCTTTCAGGCGCTACTAGGCCAATGGGGTGACCCCGAGTATCTCGTGCCGCTGCTGGCGAGCCTGGGCGGGCGTTTGATCGGCGCGATTGCAATATTCGTCATCGGACGCTGGGTCGCCAAAGGGCTTGCGAGCTGGTTCCGCCGCGGCGTGATCAACGCCGGCGTTGAGGAGACGCTTGCGCGGTTCCTCGCAAACCTCATCAATATCGTCCTCATCGCACTCGTCATCCTGACCGCGCTCTCGACGCTCGGTATCAACACGACGAACTTCCTCGCTATTGTCGGTGCTGCAGGCTTGGCGATTGGCTTGGCGCTCAAGGACTCGCTCTCGAACTTTGCTGCCGGCGTCATGCTCGTGTTTTTCCGCCCGTTCAAGGTCGGCGACTACATCGACGCTGCCGGTATAGCAGGTTCCGTCGAGAGCATCCGAATCTTCAGCACGGTTCTGAAGACGCCGGACAACCGCGTCATCACGGTGCCGAACGCCTTGATCTACGGCGCAACGATTACAAATTTCTCTGCGGAAGACACGCGCCGGGTCGATCTCATGATCGGCATCAGCTATAACGACGACATCGCTCGGGCCAAGGCGCTCATTCAGGGCGTCATCGCTGAGGATTCCCGTATCTTGACTGAGCCTGCTTCCCAGCTGCTCGTCATGGAACTCGGCGCAAGCAGCGTGGATATCGCAGTGCGCGTCTGGTGCGCCACATCTAACTACTGGCAGGTCAGGAGCGACATGCTCGAGAAGATCAAGACCACGCTCGAGGGGGCCGGCTTGTCGATTCCGTATCCGCAGCAGGACGTACATATCGTCAGTACCGTCGCCGGGAACGCGTGAAGCCGTCGATCGAGGAAAAGCTGACACGACTCGTCGAGCGCTATGAGGAAATCGCTCATCTACTCAGCGATCCTGCGGTCATTTCGGATAACGACAAGTTCAGGGACCTGTCGAAGGAGTACGCGCGCCTAGAGCCTGTCGCTAAGGATTTCAGCGCATATAAGCTGCTGGCGCGCGATCTTGCCGATGCGCGGGAGATGTCCGATAGCGGGGACGTGGAGCTCAAAGCGCTCGGCGACGAGGAGGCCGAGTCGCTCGCCGCCCGTATCGAAGAGCAGGAACAGCTGCTCGCGGTTCATTTGATTCCGGTCAACCCCGATGACGATGCGAATCTGTATCTTGAGATTCGTGCCGGGACGGGCGGCGACGAAGCCGCGCTGTTCGCCGGCGATCTGTTTCGTATGTACGGGCGCTATGCCGAGCAGCAGGACTGGCGAGTCGAGATCCTGAGCGCCAACGAAGGCGAGCACGGCGGATACAAAGAGATAATTTCCCGCGTCGTCGGCAAGGGCGCGTATGCGAAGCTCAAGTTCGAGTCGGGCGCGCATCGCGTGCAACGCGTGCCCGAGACAGAATCCCAGGGCCGGATTCACACCTCGGCTTGCACGGTGGCCGTCCTGCCCGAGCGCGAAGACGTCGAAGACATCGAGGTCAACCCCGGCGATCTGCGTGTCGACACATACCGTGCCTCGGGCGCAGGTGGCCAGCACGTGAACAAGACCGACTCGGCCGTGCGCCTCACGCATCTACCGACCGGTATCGTCGTCGAGTGCCAGGACGAGCGCTCGCAGCACAAGAACCGCGCCCGCGCTATGACTTTGCTCAAGGCCAAGCTCAAGGACGCTGAGATTGCACGGCAGGAGACCGAGGAGGCCGAGCAGCGCCGCAGCCTCGTAGGTTCGGGCGACCGATCCGAGCGCATACGCAGCTACAACTTTCCCGAAGGCCGCGTTACAGATCACCGCATCGATCTGAAGCTCTACAGGCTTGGCGAGATTCTCGAGGGTAATCTCGATCTGCTCATCGAGCCTTTGACGAACGAACATCAGGCCGACCAGCTCGCAGCGGTCGGTGTACTGCAGTGAGCGTCGTGGCCGAGTCCTCGATGGAGGTAACAACACTGGGAAATCTTGCTGATTCGGCAACGCGCACGCTTGCTGCAGCCAGCGATAGTCCGCGCCTCGATGCCGAGCTCCTGCTCGCCGAGGCTGCCGGTGTCAGTCGAAGCACGATCATTGCGTTTCCCGAGCGCCTCGCCGGTACCGAAGTGCGCGACACTTTCGAGCAACTCGTCGAGCAACGCCGTGCGCATGTGCCTATCGCCTACCTGCTGGGGCAGCGTGAGTTTTTCTCGTTGACACTCGAGGTCCGTCCGGGTGTGCTCGTGCCGCGACCGGAGACGGAGCTCATCGTCGAGACAGCGCTCGAGTTGATTCCTGAAGACGGGCCGGCTCTCGTGCTCGATCTCGGTACGGGTTCCGGTGCGATTGCGCTCGCAATCAAACATGAGCGGTCGCGTGCCAATGTAATAGCAGTGGATTCGAGCAAGGAAGCACTCGTCATTGCACGGCGCAATGCAGCGACGCTGGGCCTCGATGTTCAGTTCATGGCCTCGGACTGGTTCAGCGCGCTCGAGGATCATGAGATCGATGTCATCGTCGCCAATCCGCCCTACGTCAGAAGCGACGATCCCGCGTTGGCAATTGCTTTACGGCACGAGCCTGCAGTGGCGCTCGACGGCGGCCGCGATGGCCTCGACGCCGTTCGCCTCATCGTTGCGAACGCGATCCGCCACCTGACTCCCGGCGGCTATCTGCTCGTCGAGCACGGCGACTATCAAGGTGACGCGAGCCGCGCGCTCGCTGAGCAGGCGGGCTACCGGGACGTGCGCACGCTCGCGGACCTGGCAGGTCGCGATCGCGTGCTCGCCGCGAGGGCGCCATGAGCGATCAGACGCGCGACGCGCGGCATATCGCACTCGCGGAGATCGGCGGTGACGGACAGGCGCGCATCGCAGCCGGTAAAGTGTTTATCGTCGGTCTCGGCGGACTCGGTTGCCCGGCCGCAGAGTATCTCGCGGCCAGCGGCGTCGGCACGCTCGTGGTCAACGATTTCGATCACGTCGACACGACGAATTTGTCGCGGCAGATTCTCTACGGACCCGGGGATGTGGGGCGTCTCAAGACTGAAGCTGCTGCCGAGCGCCTCACGACGTTGAACCCCGACGTCTCGATTCGTCGCCTATCCGAGCGCCTCGATGCCGATCGACTCGAAGCGGAGTTTCGTGACGTGACGCTCGTGCTCGACGGCACGGACAACTTTGCTTCCCGGCTTGCCGTCAATCGCGCGGCAGTACGTGCGAAAGTGCCGCTCGTCTTCGGCGCGGCGATTCGCCTCGAAGGTCAGCTCGGTGTGTTCGAGAACAGCGGCGGCGGGCCTTGTTACCGCTGTCTTTACGACGACGAGGACGAATGGCTCGGCAACTGTCAGGGCAACGGCGTACTGGCACCCGTGCCGGGCGTTATCGGCACGCTAATGGCTGTCGAGGCGCTCAAGCTGCTTGCGGGCGTGGCTTCTGGGCTCACGCACCGCATGCTGCTCTGGGATGCGAAAAGCGGGGATTGGCAGGTTATTGGCCTCGCTGCGCGCGCCGATTGTCCAGACTGTCAGTCAGGCGCTCACTGATACGTCTATCGAGCCAACGCTTCGGTCTATGCAACCAGCGTGACAAAGTTGGTCGATGACGCGAGAGGCGCTGACCAGGAGCCATCCATGACCCGCAGACGCCACCGGAGGTACGGTTGCGTAGAAATATTGAAGTATGATTACCGAGTAACTATGCCCAACTCACAAACAACGATAACTGGCATCTGAAGCTCGGGAGGACATCATGCTAAAGGAATTCAAGGCCTTCGCCATGCGTGGAAACGTGATTGATATGGCTGTCGGCATCGTAATCGGGGCGGCTTTCGGGCGGATCGTCAGCTCGTTTGTTAACGACGTCATCATGCCTCCCATCGGTTTACTGATGGGTAATCTCGATTTCAGCAACCTTTTTATTAACCTCGGTAGTAATGACTACGCGTCCCTGGCAATCGCAGAAGAAGCCGGTGCACCGATAATCAAGTACGGCCTGTTTATCAACAATGTGCTCGATTTTGTCATTGTTGCTTTTGCAATCTTCATGGTCATTAGGGCGATGAATAAGCTCAAAAAAGCCGAGGAAGAAGCTCCGCCCCCAGCGCCTCCGGAGCCTTCGGATGAGGTGAAGCTGCTTACCGAGATCCGCGACGCGTTGAAGAGTTCCTAAGAACGCTGGCCTGTGGCGGGCGTACGAACCGTGTGCGCATGTCGGACCCGATAGCCTTTATCGGGTAAGCTCGCCGGATGCGCTGGTGGCGGGGAAGGCGTACTCGCAAGATGGGGCGGCAGCGGCTGCTGCAATGGGCCGCTTTGATCGTCTGTGGCTTATTGCTGTTGACCTGGCTGCCCGTGCTCGCGTTACGCTGGCTGGAGCCGCCGACGACGGCGTTCATGCTGTTCGACCCGGACGCACGTGTAGATCTCGACTACGAGTGGATGGATTGGTCGTCGATCGGCTCGAGCGTGCCCCTTGCCGTGCTCGCGTCCGAGGATCAGAAGTTCCCGACGCATTTCGGTTTCGATATCGAGTCGATTCGCGGTGCGATCGACGATAGCCAGCGCGGCGGACGGTTACGCGGCGCATCGACGATCTCCCAGCAGGTCGCGAAAAATCTTTTTTTGTGGAACGGCAGAAGCTTCGTGCGTAAGGGTATCGAGGCGTATTTCACCGTGCTTATCGAGGCAACGTGGCCGAAGCAGCGCATTCTCGAGGTATACGTCAACGTTGCGGAGTTCGGGCCGGGGGTGTTTGGCGTCGGTGCAGCCAGCCGGCGTTTCTTCGCCGAATCTCCGTCGAGTATGGGCGATGCGCAGGCCGCGCTGCTAGCGGCCGTTCTGCCGAACCCGAAACGCTTGCGCGCCGATCAGCCATCAGCCTACGTCCGTGAGCGCCAGAGCTGGATACTCGGTCAAATGCAACGGCTGCGGCGCGAGCGTGTGCTCGCGTCGTTGAATTAGCAGCGAGTATTCCGAGAGGCGGTCAGCTCGAGTCGTTCTTAGCCTGAAGAGCGCCGCTCAAGCGCAACGCCTTGCGCGTCACGACCGGTGCGGTGATCTCCAAGACGACGGTTGAGGCAAGCACGACCTGCAGCACGACGGCACCGTATTGCGGGAATCGCTGCGACGCCATCAGCGCCATGCCGATTGCAACGCCGGCCTGCGGAAATAGCGCGAGCCCTAGCCACTTGTACGAGCTCTGATTGACGCCTGCGAGCCGCACGCCGATACGCGTGCCAACGTAGATGCCGATGCAGCGCGCGAGGATGTATATAGCTGTCAGAGCGCCGGCGAGCGGTAGGGCTCCGATTTCCAAGGAAGCGCCCGCGAGCACGAAGAACAGGATCATAAACGGCCACTCGACACCTTCGATCGCATGAAACGGGCGCTCATGATGTCTCGCCAGGTTCACGACCGTCGCGCCCATCGCCATCGCAGACAAGATTGAGATCAAGCCGAGCCACTCCGCGATGCCGGCCCCGAGCAGCACGAAACCCATCGCTTCTGCGAGCGTCGGTTCGCCGCGCCGGATGCGGCCGGTCAAATAAGCCATGGGCAGGCCCAGCACGACGCCCAACGCCAGGCTTCCGCCGATGTCTGTCAGGCTCGACTCGAGCCCGCTGCCGACGGAGGTATCGCCGTTCAGCATGCCGACGATTGAAATCATCACGACAAATACGAGCAAGCCCCAGACGTCGTCCAAGGCGACAATCGAGAGCAGCGCATCGACGATCCCTCCGCGTGCACCGGTTTCGTGTACGACGTCATAGGTCGCGGTTGGCGCTGTGGCCGGTGCGATCGCTGCTAACAGCAGGGCCACGACCGGGTCTGCCCCGGCGAGCCAGAGCACGACCCCGACGGCCAGGGCAGCGCCGAGCACCTTGCATGTAGAGATCACAATGATGGTCTTGCCGTGGGCCTTCAGTGCGCGCAGGGAAAACTGGTGGCCGAGCAGGAAACCGATCAGGGCCAATGCGATCGTCGTCAGCGCTGGGAACCATAGCTCGACGAAACTGGTGGGCACGAGCGACAAGCCGCTCGGCCCGACGGCCAGGCCGCCGAGTAGTAATAAGGTCACCCGGGGCAAAGGCGTGAAGCGCCCTAGTAGATCGGCACCGAGTCCGAGTAGGAACAGGAGTCCCAGAAGCAGCAGAATGTCTGTTACGTTCAGAACGCCAACTTCGAACGATTAAGTTTGCAGGCCCGCGCCCGTCGTTTCGCCCTGCGCGCGCTCCTCGCGCATGCCGAGCACGCGGCTCGTGACAATGCCGGCCGTCATTGAGCCACTGACATTGAGCGCTGTGCGTGCCATATCGATGAGCGGCTCGATCGAGATCAACAGAGCGACGAGGGCGACTGGAAAGCCTAGCGCAGGCAGGACGATTAGAGCAGCGAGTGTCGCTCCGCCGCCGATGCCTGCCACGCCGAACGAGCTGATCGCGACGATGCCGATGAGCGTGGCGATGAACGTCAGGTCCATGGGATTGATGTCCATTGTCGGCGCGATCATGACGGCCAACATCGCCGGATAAATACCGGCGCAGCCATTTTGCCCGATTGTGGCACCGAACGACGCAGACAGATTTGCGATCGGGACGGCAACGTCGAGCTCTTTGATCTGCGTCTCGACGTTCAGCGGTATCGTCGCGGCCGAGCTCCTCGACGTAAACGCAAATGCGAGCACCGGCCAGGCTTTCGTGAAATAACTCGCGGGGCTGGTGCCGGAAGCGGCGATGATCAGCGCATGCACGACGAACATGACGGCAATCGCGAGATAGGAAGCCACGACAAAGCTGAGCAGGTTCAGAATGTCCTCGCCGCTGGAGCTGGCCGAGACGTTGAGCATCAGCGCGAAAACACCGTAAGGCGTTAAAGAGATCACCATTCTGACGAGCTTGAGCACGACGGCCTGCGCGGTCTCGACAGAAGATCGGAATGCAGCGCCCCGGCTAGGATCATCGCGTGTCAGATGCAGGCCGGCGATGCCGAGCAGTATCCCGAACACGACAACCGCAATGATCGACGTCGGGCGTGCGCCGGTCAGGTCGCTGAAAATATTTTGCGGGATGAAGCTCAGGAGCATCTCGGCCAGCGTCATATCGGCAAGGCCGGCCTGGCGTTCCGACAGGATCTCGGCCGTCGCCAGTTCTCTCGCGCCTTCCGTGAGGCCTTCGGCCGTCAGTCCGAAAGCGCTCGCGACCACGATTCCGACCAGCGCGGCGATCATCGTCGTGACAATCAACAGACCGACCACAAGCCCGCCGATTTTGCCGAGTGTGGCGGCTTCGTCCATACGCACGACTGCGGCTGTCATCGAGACGAGAATCAGCGGCATGACGATCATACGCAGCAGATTGACATAGCCGCCGCCGATGACGTTGCTCCACACAAGCGTCGCGGCGATCGTTTCCGGGTCAGTGGTATAGATCGCCTGAAAGACGAGCCCGACGGCAGCGCCGGCAATGAGCGCGACGAGCACGCGCCGCGACAGTGCGAGCTCTCCGCGACTCAGCTGAAACAGCGCGAGAACGAACGCGGCAATGACGCAAAGGTTGATCGGTACTGCTAAGCTCATGATCGATTAACTACGAATTATCATGCCGAGGATATACCGCAGCGACATGAACATTCCATTCGGGCGAGGAGCGTGTAGCCACCGAGGGCCTCTGCGCCCTGTTTTTCGAGGAATGGGTGTGCACGGCGTGGGCATTACGCCTAATCTATCTTTAACCGAATGCTCGCCGAGCATGTGTGATTACGCTGATCCTCAAACGGACGGACACGGGTGAGAAAGACGATGTTATTCGGGCTGTTGTCGGTACTAATCGTACTGGTCGTGTTGGCCACTGGTTTGATGCTCAAGCTCGGCTCGGATAGCCGCAGAATGTCCGTCAGCGTCGGTGTCGTCGAGGGCCGGCTCATTGCATGCTCGTCGACACCGAACTGCGTTTCGAGCGATGCCTCCCCGGAGGACAGTCATTACATCGATCCGATAACGGACCCTACCGGTTCGAAGTGGGCCGGTCTCGTCGAGACCGTCCGGGGCATGCCCGGTGCTACGCTGATCGAGCAGCACGACGACTACGCTCATTTCACTTTCACGACGGGCCTGTGGCGTTTCGTCGATGACGTGGAGTTCCACCATCGTCCCCAAGCCGCTGAGATCGCGATCCGCTCTGCGTCTCGAGTGGGCCGAAGCGACTGGAGCGCAAACCGCAACCGTCTCGAAGCGATTCGCGCCGTTCTGTAGCGGCTTGCCGACGGGTCGCCGCGCTACGACCGTTGATCTGGTTAGTCGCCGGCAAAGCCGGATTGGGTTGTCAGTAGATCAAGCCGCTTGTGCGTCGTAGCCGAGGTTCGGCGCGAGCCAGCGCTCAGCCATGGCAAGACCCCAGCCCTTGCGCTTGGCGTAATCCTCGACCTGGTCCCGACCTAGCTGGCCAACGGCGAAATAACGGGCCTCGGGATGGGCGAAGTACCAACCGCTAACGGCCGCTGTGGGTAGCATTGCAAAATTTTCCGTCAACGTAATGCCGGCTGTGCGTTCGACGTCGAGTAGCTGCCAGAGCGTCGCTTTCTCGGTGTGGTCGGGACACGCCGGGTAGCCCGGTGCCGGGCGAATGCCGTGATACTGCTCGGCAACTAGCGCCTTATTGTCGAGGCGCTCGTCCGGCGCGTAGCCCCAGAGCTCGGTGCGAACGCGTTGATGTAGGCGCTCGGCGAAAGCTTCTGCGAGGCGATCCGCAAGCGCTTTTAGGATGATGGCCGTATAGTCGTCGTGCGCGGCCTCGAGACGAGCAACATGTTCGTCGAGCCCGATGCCTGCGGTAACGGCAAATGCGCCGAGATAATCCTCTGCCGTTCCGGCCGGCGCAACGAAATCGGTGAGGCAGTCGTTGGCTAGATCGTCGCGCTTGCGGCGCTGCTGACGCAAGTGGTGCAGCCGCGCCATTGAGACGGAGCGCGTGTCATCTGTGTAGAGTTCGATGTCATCGCCGACGGCGTTGGCGGGGAAGAACCCGACGACGCCGGCGGCGCTGAGCCAGCGTTCTGCGACAACGGTGTCTAGCAGGCGTCGCGCATCGTCGTAGAGCGATCGTGCGGCGGAGCCCGCCTTTGGGTCGTCGAGAATATCGGGAAACTTGCCGCTGAATTCCCAGGCATTGAAAAACGGCATCCAATCGATTGTTTCGACGAGCTCCTCGAGCGGGTAGTTCTCGAGCCGCTCGATGCCGAGTTTCGCCGGCCGCGGCGGCGCATAGCTCGACCAGTTCAAATCGACCTTGTTCGCACGAGCGTCGGCGAGCGAGAGCTCGGGCCCACGGTTGCGCTTGCCAGCGTGGCGTGTGCGGCGCTGGTTATGCTCGGTCTGGACCTTTGCGACGAACCCGTCGCGTTCGGTGCCGATTAGCGATTGCATCACGCTGACTGAGCGGGATGCGTCCTTGACGTAGACAACCGGGCCCGTATAGGCCGGATCGATCTTGACACTCGTGTGCGCGGGCGACGTCGTCGCGCCGCCGATCAACAGCGGGATCTGAAAATCCTGCCGCTGCATCTCACTCGCGATATGCACCATCTCATCGAGCGAAGGCGTTATCAGTCCCGACAGGCCGATGATCTCTGCTCCGGTTTCGCGCGCTGTCTCCAAGATTTTGTTCGCGGGCACCATGACGCCGAGGTCGATGACTTCGAAGTTGTTGCACTGCAGTACGACGCCGACGATGTTCTTGCCGATGTCGTGCACGTCGCCCTTCACGGTTGCGAGCACGATTTTGGCTTTTGCTTTGCTGGCGCCCTTCTGCGCCTCGATGTACGGAACGAGGTGGGCGACGGCTTTTTTCATGACGCGTGCCGATTTAACGACCTGTGGCAGGAACATCTTGCCGCTCGCGAATAGATCGCCGACGACGTTCATGCCGTCCATCAGCGGGCCTTCGATGACGCTGAGCGGGTGCTCGGTCGCTAGGCGAGCGAGCTCCGTGTCGTCGACGATATGCGCGTCGATGCCCTGGACGAGCGCGTGCTCGAGGCGCTTTTCGACCGGCCACTCACGCCACTCCTGAGTGGCCTTCTTGCTACCCGTCGAACCACCGTCACGGTAGCCTTCCGCAATCTCGAGTAGACGATCCGTCGCATCCGAACGCCGGTTCAGAATCACATCCTCGACGGCATCGCGTAGCGCGGCCGGTATGTCCTCGTAGACCGCGAGCTGGCCGGCGTTGACGATACCCAGGTCCATACCGGCAGCGATCGCATGATAGAGAAACACCGAGTGCATGGCCTCGCGCACGGGGTTGTTGCCCCGGAACGAGAACGACACGTTGCTGACGCCGCCGCTGATCAGCGCGCCAGGCAACTGTGCTTTGATCTGTCTCGTTGCTTCGATAAAAGCGACACCGTAAGGATCATGCTCTGCGATTCCAGTCGCAACGGCAAAAATGTTCGGGTCGAAGATGATGTCTTCGGGCGCGAACCCGACTTCGTCCACGAGCAGCCTGTATGAACGCTCGCAAATCGCGGCCTTGCGCTCGATGCTGTCTGCCTGACCTTGCTGATCGAAGGCCATGACGACCACAGCCGCGCCGAAACGCAGCGCCTCGCGGGCTTGCTCGAGGAATGGACCCTCACCCTCCTTGAGGCTGATCGAGTTGACGACGGCTTTGCCCTGGACGCATTTGAGCCCGGCAAGGATCACACTCCATTTGGAGGAATCGAGCATGATCGGGACGCGTGCGATGTCGGGCTCCACGGCAATCAGCTTGAGGAACCGCTCCATCGCCGCGGCAGAGTCGAGCATGCCCTCGTCCATGTTGACGTCGATGATCTGCGCACCGTCGGCGACTTGGTCGCGCGCGACGTTGAGCGCCTGCTCGTAGTCGTCGGCTTCGATGAGTTTGCGAAAGCGCGCGGAGCCTGTGACGTTGCAGCGTTCGCCGACGTTAACGAACAGGCTATCCGGGCCGATGTTGCAGGCTTCGAGGCCCGCTAGCCGGGTACGTGCCTGTGGCTCGACCTTCGCGCGCGGCGGCGTGGTTGCGACAGCCTCAGCAATGGCGCGAATGTGCTCAGTCGTCGTTCCGCAGCAGCCGCCAACGATGTTGAGCCAGCCCTGGGCGGCAAAATCACCGAGGACCTGCGCCATATGCTCGGGCGTATCGTCGTACTCGCCGAATTCGTTGGGCAAGCCCGCGTTCGGGTGGATGCTGACCCAGGCCTCGGAGATTTTCGCCAGCTCCTCTATATACGGGCGCAAATCGTCGGCACCGAGCGCGCAGTTGAGCCCGATCGCGAACGGTTGCGCATGGCGCACGGAGTTGTAGAACGCCTCGAGTGTTTGTCCCGAGAGCGTGCGTCCCGAGGCATCGGTAATGGTGCCGGAGATCATGACGGGCAAACGCGCGCCGCGTGTCTCAAAGAGTTCCTCGAGCGCATGGATCGCGGCCTTGGCGTTGAGTGTGTCGAAAATCGTCTCTATGAGAATCAGATCCACACCGCCATCGATCAGCGCGGCCGCGGCTTCAGTGTAGGTCGCGGCAAGCTCGTCGAAGGTGACGTTACGTGCACCGGGATCGCTGACGTCAGGCGACAGCGAGCATGTGCGGTTTGTCGGGCCGAGCACGCCGGCGACGAAGCGCGGTACACCGCTGGCGGCACTTACTTCGTCGGCAACTTCTCGAGCCAGGCGCGCGGCCGAGGCGTTGAGCTCGCCGACGAGATCAGCCAGGCCATAGTCGGCCTGCGACGGCGCGTTCGAGTTGAACGTATTCGTGCAGATGATGTCTGCACCTGCTTCGAGAAAGCAGCGGTGTATCTCGGCAATACTTGCCGGCTGCGTAATCGAGAGCAGATCGTTGTTGCCTTTGAGCGCTTGTGGCCAATCCGCGAAACGTTCCCCGCGGAACGCAGCTTCATCCGGGTTCAGGGCCTGGATGCTCGTGCCCATCGCGCCGTCGAGCACGGCGATTCGCGAGCCGATCAGTGCATCGAGTCGCGTGTGTGGGTCAGGCAACATCCGTCTCTCCAACAGGCGTGATCCCGAGCGCGGCGCAAATATCGAGCGTGAGCTCGGCTCGGTTCAACGTATAAAAATGAAACGCCTCGACGCCGTGGTTGCGCAACGCCATGACCTGCTCGATAGCCGTTTGTGTCGCGATATCGCGTTGCGCGCCAGGATCGTCGGCATGCGCGGCGAAACGCTCGCGCAGCCAGTCCGGTACGCACGTGCCGCAAGCCCCCGCGAAATTCAGCATTCGTGTGAAGTTCGCTATTGGCAGGATGCCGGGAACGATGGGCACATCGATGCCGTGACTCACGCAACGGTCGCGAAAGCGCAGGAAGGCGTCGACGTCGAAGAAAAACTGCGTAATTGCACGGGTCGCACCCGCCTCGATCTTGTGCTTGAGGTTGGCGAGATCGAAGTCCGCGTCGGGGGCCTCTGGGTGTACCTCCGGATAAGCGGCGACCGAGATGTCGAACGCGCCGACGCCCGCGAGCCCCGTAACGAGATCGACTGCATACGCGAAGCCGTCCGGTCGCGGCGTATAGCCGTCAGATTCCTTCGGTGGATCGCCGCGCAGTGCGACGAGCTGGCGAATTCCGTCTTGCCAGTAAGTCTCTGCAAGGTCTAAGACCTCGTCACGGCTTGCGCCGACGCAGGTCAGATGCGGTGCGCAAATAAGGCCGGTCTCCTGCTGAATGCGTTGCACGATCCGATGCGTACGGTCGCGCGTCGAGCCGTCGGCACCATAGGTGACCGACACGAACCGCGGACGCAGCGGTGCAAGCGCCTGTACGGATCGCCAAAGCAACGCCTCCATCTTCGGCGTGGCCGGCGGAAAGAACTCGAATGAGATCGGCTGTTCCATGATCATGTATCAGTTTGTTTGTGGCGCCTCAGGACTTTTCGCCAGCGCGATGAACGCGAGGCCGTCGGTGCTGCGCCGGATCTCGACCCCCGTCAAACCGATGGTGCGAAGCCAACCGACGAGGATCCGCTCGTCGACGCCCGACAGGCTCGTCTCGACAATGAGCAGGCGCCCACCGGGCCTGAGTACGCGTCCGGCCTCGGCAACGGCTTCGCGCGCGCGCCCCGCAACGCCGAGGACCCGATCCATCGTGATCGTATCGAACGCGCTGTCGGCGAAGCTGAGTGCGAACATGTCACCGTCCTGGACCGTGCAGTTGGCCAATCCGTCAGCAAGGGCGCTGGTGCGCGCTACGAGCCGCATGTCGCGCGAGTGATCCACAGCGACGACGTGCTCGGCGAACGGCGCGAGCATATGCAGCATCGTGCCGGTCCCCGTGCCGATGTCGAGCAGCCGGCCTAGACTCGTGTCCGTGAGCGCGGCAACACCGAGTGAGGCACCGAAGAGCGATTTGACCATCGCTGCGACGTCATCGGCCGTCTGGGAATCCATCGGCTTGATGCCGAGTTCGGCCAGAAGCTCAGCAGCTCGCGTGCGGCGTTTATCGAGGATGATCCGCAGCCTGGACTCATCCTGCGTGACGTAGGGGTCTTCGGGAGAGAGCGCATCGAGCGTCTGTTCGACGAGCGTGCGGCGTTCCTCGTCCGTGTTGGCGCGGTAATAGACCTCGTTCTGGTCGCGCGCCCGGCGCAGCAGGCGAGCATCGCAGAGGAGCTTCAGATGCCGTGAAACACGCGGCTGACTCAGGCCCGTGACCTCCGTCATCTCACTGACGGTCAGCTCGCCCTGCTCGAGCGCGTGCAGCAGCCGCAAACGGCTCGGGTCGCCGATTGCGCGAAGCAACGTAGCAAGCTGTTCTGTGTCTTCCATCTTGGACAATGCGTATATAAAGATGTCGTTATATACCTGTTTCGACGCCGCCTGTCAAAGTAGGTTTCCGGATTATGTTTAATCTCAATCGGCGTGCCACGGAGCTCACAGGGCCTGGCATGGGTGTTGGCGTCACGCGGCAGGCGGCAACGGGCACGGCTTATGTCAAATTGGGGCAAACCGTCGAGATCACGGTGGAATCCGAGCGCGAATAAGAGTTATGTCAAATAGCGTTTGGAACGCCGTTTGGAGGAATCGATGGTGGAACGAGTCGTCGAGGAATGCTGAGTCCGTCAGTGCAGCGGTTGCGATGGCGCTTGGCCTGCGAAGATCGCCTCGATCTGCGCATCGTCATAACGAAAAGCGCGGTTGCAGAACTCACATACAAGCTCGACATGACCCCGCTCGCGCAGCAGATCGTCGATTTCGGCGGTGCCGAGCATGCGTACGATTCGGGCGAGGTACTCCGGGGTGCACCGGCAGTCGTGCGTGACGGGTTTGGGCCGGAACAGGCGCAGCGTGTAGTCTGCGAAGACCTGCTCGAGGAGGTCGGCCGCAGGCTGCTCGGCTATCTCGACGGCCCGGATCGTGGCGGCGAGCGCGGTGACGGTCTCGAAATCGTCGGCGTGCTCCCCAGCGCCCGGTAGCGCCTGTAGCAGCAGGCCGCTGGCGCGCCCATCGTCGCTAAAAAGGTAGAGGCGCGTCGGCAGCTGCTCCGATTGCGCGAAGTAGGCCTCCAGACATGCGCGAAGATCGGGGCCGACGAGTGGCACGATGCCCTGGAACTGCTGACCGTTCTCCCCCGTATCGAGATTCACCGCGAGTCTTCCGGCGCCGAGCAGCGCGTCGTTCGCCTGCGCCTCGCGCAACTGTGCCATGCCGCGCACCTCGAAATCGGCCGAGCATTGCACGAGCAGCAGCTTGACCCGCCCGTCGCCCTGCAGCTGCAGAGAGACACGCGGATGGCCCTTCAAGCCCGTTGCGAGCAGGACGGTCGCTGCGATGCCTTCTCCAAGCAACCGCCGCAGCTCCTGAGGGTAGTGGTGCTGGGCGAGGACCTGCCGCCAGGTTTCCTCGAGTCGTACGAGAGCGCCGCGGATCGCCAGGTCCTCGAAAACGAAGGTTTGAACCTCGTTCAACGGCTCATTCTGCGAGCAGACGCCGCAGGACCTCGTTGACCTGCTGCGGGTTGGCTTTGCCCTGGGACGCCTTCATGGCCTGGCCGACGAGGAAGCCGATGACTTTCTCGTTACCGTCGCGGAACTGCTGTGCTTGCGCCTCGTTCCCGGCGAGCACGTTGGCGCAGAGCGCCGCGATCGCGCTCGAATCGGTAATCTGCTCGAGCCCGCGCTCCTCGATGATCGAATCGACCGTGCCTTCGCCGGCGCGCAGCATATCGAAAACGTCGTTTGCGAGCTTGCCGGACAGCGTGCCGTCGGCGATCTTATCGACGAGCGCGCCCAGGTCTGCCGCGGTGACCTTGGACTCATCGATCTCGAGGCCATCCTCGTTGAGCGCAGCGATGACCTTGCCCTGGACCCAGTTGGCGATCGCTTTAGGTTCTGCTTTGCTCGCAGCGGCGACGGCTGTCTCAAAATAGTCGGCTAGCTCGGCACTCGAAGTCAGTACGTCAGCGTCGTAGTCCGAAAGTCCGTACTGCTCCGCGAACCGGGCGCGCTTCGCGTCGGGGAGCTCCGGTAGGCTCGCACGTATCGATTCGACGAGCTCGGACTCGATGAGCACGGGTAAGAGGTCGGGATCGGGGAAATAGCGGTAGTCGTTCGCTTCTTCCTTGCTGCGCATAGGCCGTGTCTCGTTGCGATCGGCATCGTAGAGTCGCGTCTCCTGCACGACGCTGCCACCATCTTCGATCACGTCAATTTGCCGCTCGACTTCGATCTCGATGGCTTTCTCGACGAAACGGAATGAGTTGAGGTTTTTCAGCTCTGTGCGTGTGCCGAGCGTCGTCTCGCCTGCCGGTCTGACCGAGACGTTCGCATCGCAGCGGAACGAGCCTTCCTGCATATTGCCGTCTGAAATTTCCAAGTACCGCACGAGCTCGTGAATCTTGCGCATATAGGCACCGGCCTGCGCCGCAGATCGCAGGTCTGGCTCAGAGACGATCTCCAGTAACGGCGTGCCCGCACGATTGAGATCGATTCCGGACGAGCCATGGAAGCTCTCGTGCAGCGATTTGCCGGCGTCCTCTTCGAGGTGCGCGCGCGTAATGCCTATCGTCTTGACCTCGCCGTCCTCTGTGACGATGTCGATGTGACCGGAATGCACGATTGGCAGCTCGTACTGGGAGATCTGGTATCCCTTCGGCAGATCCGGATAGAAGTAGTTCTTTCGTGCGAACACGGAGCGCGGGGCGATCTCGCAATGCGTCGCGAGTCCGAATTTGATGGCCATGACCACGACTTGCTCGTTGAGCACGGGCAGCACGCCCGGGTAACCGAGATCGACGAGGCAGGCCTGGGTGTTCGGCGGCGCGCCATAGGCCGTGGAGGCGCCTGAGAAAATCTTGCTCTTGGTCGCGAGCTGCGTATGGATCTCCAGGCCGATGACGATTTCCCAGTCCATGTCGCTCATCTCATGCGTACGCTTCGGGAACCTGGCGATGCCAGTCGGTGTGGAGCTGGAAGTGATGCGCTGCCTTGAGCAGGCGGCCTTCTGCCAGGTGTGGCGCGATAAGCTGCAGGCCCACGGGCAGGCCGCTGACGAAACCACACGGAATGGACATAGCTGGCAATCCCGCGAGGTTCGCGCCGATCGTATAGATATCGTTCAGGTACATCTCGATCGGGTCGCCGACCTTCTGGCCGATCGGGAAAGCCGGTGTTGGTGTCGTTGGTCCGGCAATCAGGTCGACGTCTGCGAAAGCACGTTTGAAATCCTCGGCAATGAGTTGGCGGGCTTTTTGCGCTTGTAAGTAATAGGCGTCGTAATAGCCCGCGGACAGCACGTAAGTTCCCGTCAATATTCGACGCTTGACCTCCGCACCGAAACCCTCGGCACGCGTGCGCATATAGAACTCTATAAGATCATCGGCGCCTTCGGCCCGATGACCGAACCGCACGCCGTCGTATCGTGAGAGATTCGACGAGGCTTCAGCGGGTGCGACGACGTAGTAGACGGGTACGGACAAGTGAACATGCTCTAGCTGCACGGATTTGATTGTCGCGCCGAGTTTCTCGAAGACGTCGAGGCTCGCGCGCACGGCGGCCGCGTTTTCGGCGTCGAGCCCGTCGTCGAAGAAGTTCTCGGGCACGCCGATGCGAAGTTTCTCCCACGGCGATTCGATCTCAGTGACGTAATCGGGTACGGGATCGGCAAGCGATGTCGAGTCATTCGCATCGAAGCCAGCCATTGTCTGCATCAGAAGCGCCGCATCCGCCGCGCTGCGCGTCAGTGTGCCGGCTTGATCGAGACTCGATGCAAACGCGATCATGCCGTAGCGCGATGCGCGCCCATATGTGGGTTTCAGGCCGGTCAGCCCTGTCAGTGCAGCCGGCTGACGAATCGAGCCGCCCGTATCCGTTCCGGTCGCGCCGCCGCAGAGTCCGGCGGCCACGGCCGCGGCCGACCCGCCCGAGGAGCCACCAGGCACGCGCTCGAGATCCCATGGGTTGCGCACGGGGCCGTAGAAGCTCGTCTCGTTCGAAGAGCCCATTGCGAACTCGTCCATGTTCGTCTTGCCGAGCATAACGACGCCGGCATCCTCGAGCTTCGCCACGATACTCGCGTTGTATGGTGAGACGAAGTTGTCGAGCATGCGCGAGCCGCAGCTCGTCTTTATACCCGTGGTGCAGAAAATATCCTTATGCGCGATCGGTATGCCCGTTAGTGCGGTCGCAGTTCCGCCGGCGCGGCGTTCATCAGCTGCATTTGCTTGCGCGAGCGCCTGCTCGGCTGTGACTGTCACGAAGGCGTTGAGGTCCGCGTCGAGTTGCTCGATGCGGCCGAGGTAGTGCTCGGTGAGCTCGCGCGCCGAGATCTGCTTGGCAGCGAGCGCATCGCTGAGTTCTGTCAGAGTCTTCTCGTGCATGGCTCGTTTCAACATGACCCGGGGGCGGGGTCCCGTCAGTGCTATTCGATCACCTTGGGAACGAGGTAGAGGCCTTGCTCGACGAGCGGCGCGTTGGCCTGGTAGAGATCGCGGGCATTGGTCTCGGTCACCGCGTCGGGCCGGAGCCGTTGCGGTCGTTCGAGCGGGTGCGCCATCGGGTCGACGCCCTGGGTATCCTGGGCTTGAAGCTCTCCGACGAGGCGCATAATGTCCGACAGCTTGGCGGATAGATCGCGGATCTCATCGGGTCCGATCTCCAGCCGGGCGAGGGCGCAGAGCTTTTTGACGTCTTCGGGTGTGAGGGACACGGCGCAGAACTCGGAAGCAGTACTCATTTTACTATACTACTTGCTTGCCGATCGTCCTACCCGTTGATAAAGTGCATGATCGGTTTCCTTTAGCGGCTTTGGGGCTCAATGTTAAAGAGCTTTCTTGGATATTTTTCCAACGATCTGTCGATCGATTTGGGCACGGCCAATACCCTGATCTACGTCCGCGGGCGAGGCATCGTCCTCAACGAGCCCTCGGTCGTGGCGATTCGGGAGGAGCACGGCCGTGGCGGAAAAGTCCTCGAGGCCGTCGGCGCCGCGGCCAAGAATATGCTCGGCCGTACGCCGGGTAATATCACGGCCATTCGCCCGCTCAAGGACGGCGTCATCGCGGACTTCAATGTCACCGAGAAGATGCTGCAGTACTTCATCAAGAAAGCGCACGGCTCCCGTTACTTCCGGCCGAGTCCGCGCGTGCTTGTCTGTGTGCCCTATGGGTCGACACAGGTCGAGCGCCGTGCGATCCGAGAGTCCGCTGAAGGCGCCGGCGCGCGCAAGGTGTATCTCGTCGAGGAGCCGATGGCCGCAGCGATTGGTGCGGGCATGCCTGTTCACGAGGCGCGTGGCTCTATGGTGCTCGACATCGGTGGCGGCACATCGGAAGTTGCTGTCATCTCGTTGAACGGTATCGTCTATGCCGCATCGGTTCGTATCGGCGGCGATCGGTTCGACGAGGCAATCACCAATTACGTTCGCCGCAACTATGGAATTCTGATCGGCGAGGCAACGGCCGAGCGCATCAAGCAGGAAATCGGCTCGGCGTATCCGGGGCAGGAGGTCAGGGAGATCTCTGTCAAGGGTCGCAATCTCTCCGAGGGCGTGCCGCGAGCCTTTACGTTGAACAGTAACGAGATTCTCGAGGCGCTGCAGGAGCCGTTGCAGGGAATCGTTGGCGCGGTCAAGGCTGCGCTCGAGCAGACGCCGCCCGAGCTAGGTGCCGATGTGGCAGAGCGTGGAATTGTGCTCACGGGGGGCGGTGCGCTGCTGCTAGATCTCGACAAGCTGTTGACCGAAGAAACCGGCCTACCGGTCGTGGTCGCAGATGATCCATTGACATGCGTGGCCCGAGGCGGAGGGCGAATTTTAGAGTTACTCGACGAGTACGGCTCCGCTGCATTCGCGGTGGAGTGAGCAACTTCAGCTCGAGCTAGACGAGTAATGGGAGTGGCGTAGGCCATGAGTGCTCCAGGAGGAATCGGTAACGATTTCGTTAGAGGTGGAACCTCCCAAAGTTTCCGCTTCATCCTGATCTGCATCGTCAGCCTCGCGCTGATGTTCCTCGACCATCGCGAATCTCACCTGACGACGATTCGACAGGCCTTCTCTGTTGTCGTCTATCCAATTCAACTCGCAGTCGATCTGCCGATACGCGGTTGGCGTTGGGCCGAGATGGCGTTCGCCGAGCGCGCGGAGTTGCTTGCCGAGAACGAGGCCTTGAAGCTCGAGCGGCTCGATGCGGGTGTGCGGTTGCAGCGCTTCGACTCGCTCGAAGCGGAGAATCGCCGGCTACGTGCAATGCTCGACTCTAGCGCGCGCGTCGCCGATCGGGTGCTCGTCGCCGAGATTCTCGCAGTCGATCTCGATCCTTACCGGCAGCGCTTCACGATTAATCGCGGCCTAGGCGACGGCGTCTATGTCGGTCAGGCTCTACTCGATGCCGACGGCATCATCGGGCAGATCATGCGTGTGGAGCCGTTGACGTCCGAAGCTGTGCTGATCAGCGATGCCGATCACGCTTTGCCCGTCGCAATCAACCGCAATGGTTTACGCACGATTATCATCGGCACGGGCGACACTATCAGGTTGCGCATGCCGTATTTGCCGACTTCCGCCGATGTCGAGATGGGTGATCTCGTCATCTCATCGGGCCTTGGCGGTGTGTTTCCATCCGGGTATCCCGTCGGTTACGTGAGCGAGATCGAACGCCTGCCCGGGCAAGGTTTCGCGGAGATCTACGTCGAGCCCGCGGCCAAGCTGGATCGGGCACGCGAGGTTTTGCTCGTCTGGACGGCCGAGGCCGAGCTTACGAACAACGTCGACGATGACCCGACGAATCTCGCGGAGGCACGCTAGTGGCCGCTGCGCATATTCACTGGCGACTGCCGGTCGTGACGCTGGTCTCGGCCCTGGTGCTCACAGCCGTGCCGTTACCTGCGCCCGCCGCACCATTCAGGCCGGAATGGGTGCCGTTGATACTGATTTTCTGGAGCCTGCTTGCGCCCGAACGGTTCGGCCTGCTGACGGCGTTTTGGATGGGCCTGCTGCTCGATACGTTATCTGGTGCCTTGCTCGGGCAGCATGCGCTCGCGCTGGTTGTCGTCGTCTACCTGACTATCAGATTCCATTTGCAGATTCGCGTTTTTCCCGTTTGGCAGCTGAGCGTGACCGTGGTTTTGCTGCTGGTGATTTATGAGTTCGTGCTCTTCTGGGTCGATGGCGTTGCCGGGCGAACCGTGCCGCTTGCGGAGCGCTGGTCGCCGCTGATTGCGAGCGCGCTGATCTGGCCTCTCATTCTTGCCTATCTCGATCGGTATCGGCACGAAGCGCAAGTGCGAATGTGAAGAAGTCTATTTGATGAACGCGGCAACCCCGTTAAAGGATCATTGGAAGGAACAGCGCCTGTTTCTGTCGCGCCTGGTCGCGGCCGGAGTCATCATGCTTTTGCTCACGGGCGTGCTCGTCTATCGTCTCGTGCAACTGCAGATCGTCGATTATCAGCTGTTCTCCGAGCTATCGCAGGGCAATCGCCTGCGCATCGAGCCGCTCGCGCCGACGCGTGGTCTTGTCTATGACCGTAACGGTAACGTACTGGCCGAGAATCTTCCGGCCTGGGAGCTCGTGCTCACGCCCGAGCAGGTTCCTGACCTGGAAACGACGCTCGCCGAGCTCGTGCGCATCGGGCTCGTCGACGTCGAGCAACAGAACGCGCTGGCGACCCTCGTGCGTTCGCACCGGCGCTTCGAGAACGTCATGCTCAGCAACCTCTCCGATGAACAGGCGGCTCGCTTTGCCGTCCGTCGCCACCAGTTTCCCGGCGTCGATATTCGCGAAGGCCTGATTCGGCACTATCCGTACGGCGAAGCTGCGGCTCATGCAATCGGCTACGTAGCGAGTATTTCGTCAGCGGATCTCGAGGTTATCGAGCGGCGCGAGTATGCGGCAACGTCGCACATCGGCAAGACTGGCATCGAGCGCGGCTTCGAGATCGAGCTTCACGGCGGGGTCGGATACCGTCAACAGGTCGTCAATGCGCAGGGCCGTGTGCTGCTCGATCCTGCGAGTCGCACGGAGAGCGCGCCGTCGGCGTCGGCGATCAGCAACCTCGAAACGCTATGGCCTGTTCCGGGCAGAAACCTCACGCTGAGTCTCGACATAGAGCTCCAGCTGGCTGCGGAAGCGGCGATGGCCGGTTTGCGCGGTGCCGTTGTCGCGATCGATCCGCGCAACGGCGATGTGCTTGCGCTCGTTAGCGCGCCGGGTTTCGATCCGAACCGGTTTGCGACAGGGTTGAGCCAGCAAGATTTCAAGGCGCTCAACAGTGATCCGGACAATCCGCTATTCCATCGCGCATTGGCCGGCACCTATCCACCGGGCTCGGTCGTCAAGCCTTTTCTGGGTCTGGCGGCGCTGCATCATCTGGAGATCGAACCCAGCGCGCGTGAGATGTGCCCGGGCTTTTTCGTCCTGCCGGGGAACACGCACCGCTACCGCGACTGGCGGCCTCAGGGCCATGGGCTCGTCGATCTACACGACGCCATCGTACAGTCGTGTGACGTCTTCTACTATCGTCTGGCTGTGGAGCTCGGCATCGACACGATCGAACAGTTCCTGAAGTCATTCGGGTTCGGCGCGCCGACGGGAATCGACATCAGCGGTGAGCGTGGCGGTGTCGTGCCATCGCGCGAATGGAAGCGAACCCGTTTTTCGAGGCGCGAAGACCAGGTCTGGTTTCCTGGCGAGACTGTCATCACGGGGATTGGACAGGGATTTACGGCCGTGACGCCGATTCAGCTCGCGCACGCTACGGCCGTGCTCGCAAGTCGCGGTACGGCCTACCGGCCAAGGCTCGTGATCGCTGCGGAGGATCGCGTCACTGGCGATGTCACCGAATTCATGCCGATCGGTCTCGGGCGCGTCGAGGTCGAGGAGTCTCAGTGGCAGTACATCCATGAGGCCATGCTTGGTGTCACCGAGGAGCCGCAGGGTTCAGGTTTCACGGCGATGCGCGGTGCGCCGTATCGCGTTGCTGGCAAGACTGGTACCGCCCAGGTGTATTCGATCGCGCAGGAAGAGGAATACGACGAGGAGAACGTCGCTGAGCGACTGCGCGATCATGGACTATTCATTGCGTTCGCCCCGGCCGAAAACCCTGTGATCTCACTTGCCGTTGTTGTGGAGAACGGCGGTGGCGGCGCGAGTGCAGCGGCGCCCGTAGCCCGGGCCGTGCTCGATGCGTTTTTCGCCGGAGAAGAGTATGTCACTCGGGAGCATTGAGCTCGGGCGGCATCCCGCCGCCGGTCTACGACCGTTGAGCTTTCGCGGCATCGTGGTGGATTTCCCGTTGCTCGCGACGATCCTCGCGATCTGCGCCTATGGACTCATCGTTCTCTACAGCGCCCTCGAGGAAAACAGCTCGCTGTTACTTAGACAGGGGGTGCGTCTCGGTATTGCGCTCGGCGCGTTCGTCGTCGTCTCACAGATTCCGCCGCGTTTGCTGCGGCTTTGGACGCCTTGGGTATTTTGCGTGGGGGTCGGTCTGCTGGCCTTGGTGACGGTCAGCGGTGATATGGGCGGCGGCGCGCAGCGTTGGCTCGATCTTGGAATCATCCGGTTTCAGCCCTCGGAGATCATGAAGCTTGCCGTGCCGATGATGGTTGCCTGGTTCATGCACGAGCGCACGCTGCCGCCGAAGTTCTCCCAGCTCTTCGTGCTCATGTTCATTGTGTTCTTGCCGGCCATCCTGATTGCGCGTCAGCCGGATTTGGGCACGGCGTTGCTCGTCGTGGCGGCTGGCGGTATCACGATTCTGTTGGCTGGTGTCAGTCTGCGAGTCATCGGTTTCGCAGGCGTGCTCGCGGTCGGTTCGGCGCCGCTGCTCTGGCATTTCATGCGCGACTATCAGCGCGCGCGTGTGATGACGTTCCTGAACCCGGAGTCCGATCCGCTGGGCGCGGGTTACAATATTATTCAGTCGAAGATCGCGCTCGGTTCGGGCGGGTTGTTCGGCAAAGGTTGGCTCAATGGCACGCAGGCGCATCTGGAGTTTCTGCCGGAGCGGTCGACGGATTTCGTCTTTGCCGTCATGGGCGAAGAGTTCGGCTTGCTCGGGTTGCTGTTGCTGCTCGCCTTATATCTCGCCCTAATCGGGCGCGGACTCTTCATCGCGACGCAGGCGCAGGAAACATTTACGCGCCTGCTCGCAGGTACGTTGAGCTTGACGTTTTTCTTTTACGTGTTCGTCAACGCGGGCATGGTTTGTGGTTTGCTGCCGATCGTTGGCGTGCCGCTGCCATTCGTGAGCGCCGGCGGCACGTCGATGGTGACGCTTATGGCCGGGTTCGGTATGCTCGTCGCCATCAAGGGAAACAAGAAGCTGCTGGCGCCATGACGGCTATGATCCCAGTTCGCTTTGTACGAATATTCGCGATAGCCGCGGCCTGTCTATTGGCTGCAGCGTCAGGCGCCTACGCCCAGGACGCTGCGCAGGCGCAGGCCGATTTCATCGCGCGGATGGTCGCGAGTCACGGCTTCGAGCGAGACTCGCTCGAAGCGCTTTTCGCCGAGATCGAAATCAACGATCGAGTGCTCGAGGCGATCTCACGTCCTGCGGAGCGCGTTCTAGCCTGGTACGAGTACCAAGATCTGTTTCTAACTGAGGCGCGCATCGCCTCTGGCGTCGAGTTCTGGACAGAGAATGCAGGCCGCATAGAAGCCGTAAGCGAAGCGTACGGCGTGCCGGCACAGATGATCGTGGCGATACTCGGTATCGAAACGTGGTTCGGAACACGCATGGGTAGCTACCGCGTGCTCGAGTCTCTTAGCACCCTAGCATTCGCTTACCCACGGCGTTCGCGCTTTTTCTCCAACGAGCTCGAAGCGTTTTTGCTCCTGGCGCGCGACGAGCAGTTCGACCCGCTCGGCGTGCTTGGTTCCTATGCAGGCGCGATGGGCGCAGGCCAGTTCATACCGACAAGCTTTCGCGCCTATGCCGTCGATGGGGATTCGGACGGCCGCCGTGATCTCTGGGAGAACTGGGAGGACGTGCTCGGCAGCGTCGCAAATTACTTCAAAGTGCACGGATGGCGGGCAGATGAGCCTGTCGTCGCGAGGGCCGCGCGCGCTCCGGGCGACGCTTCTCCCGTACCGGCCAACAGTATGGATCTGAACGAGACAGTTGCGTCGTTGAAGGAGCGCGGCTACGAGTTCACCACAGCATTCCCGGAATCGACCCCGGTTACTGTGCTCGGCCTCGAGGGCCGCGACGGAACCGAGTATTGGGTCGGCTATCACAATTTTCGCGTGATCACTCGTTACAACCGCAGCGTCATGTATGCGCTCGTAGCACAGCAGCTCGGCGAGGCGATCGCCGCTGCGCTCGAGCGGTCTGCGGCGACACAGTCTCTCGCGCAGACGGAGGATGCTGCATGACTGCCCAGTTTACGCCTACGCTGCTCGTGCTGATCGTATGTGCTGTGCTGTCGGCTTGCGCTTCATCTCCTAGCGAGCCGCAGGTGGTCATCGATCGCGAAGCAATCATCACTCCCGAGAGAACACGGGCTGGTAATCCACCCGAATACGAGATAGCCGGCGAGCGTTATTACGTCAAAGATTCGAGTGCCGACTACCGCGAGCACGGTGTCGCGTCCTGGTACGGCAAGGATTTTCACGGCCGTTCGACGGCCAACGGTGAGACCTACGACATGTATGGATTGTCTGCGGCGCACAAAACGCTGCCGATCCCGACCTGGGTCGAGGTTACGCACCTCGACAACGGCCGCCGCATCATCGTCAGGGTCAACGATCGCGGCCCGTTTGTCGACGGGCGTATCATCGATTTGTCCTACGGCGCTGCTCGCGAGCTCGATATGATCGAAGCTGGAACGGCCCGCGTGGAAGTCCGAGCACTCGGCGTTCCCGTGGGCGGTGAGCCGCCTCGTCCGGAGGTTTTCGCTGAGAATACGATCGAGCCTAGACGTTCGGGATTCTCGTTGATCTCGACGGCGGCGGCCGCAGAACCCGGGCCGAGCGACCAGCCCATGCAGCAGGTTTTCGCCCAAGTCGGCGCGTTCTCCGACCAGATAAACGCGGCCCAGCTGGTCGACAAGCTCCGCGCCAGCGGGCAGCGTAACGTCTTCGTGCTTTCCGAGTCGGTAGGCTCGGGGCAATTGCACCGTGTTCGTATCGGGCCGTTGGCCGACGTCGCAGCATACGATGACATTCGGCGCGACCTGATCTCGCTCGGTGTTCGCGATAGTCTGCTCGTGGTCGTAAACTAGCGCCAACTGTCCGTTTCGTCACTGACTGAGGTTCACAGGAGGCATTCGATGACTCGAGTCTGGACGGCCTTGCTCGGCTTGCTTTTCGTCGCTTCCAGCTTCGCGCAGGCGCCTATACCCGCGCCACCGCAGCTCGGCGCTGTCGGCTATCTGCTCGTCGACTTCGCGAGCGACCGCGTTATCGCCGAGAAAGACGCGGATGTGCCCGTCGAGCCCGCAAGCATTACGAAGCTCATGACGGCCTACGCCGTATTCAAGGCACTCGAGCAGAATCAGATTGCTCTGGATGACCAAGTGCGCGTCAGTGAAAAAGCATGGCGCACCCAAGGCTCGCGAATGTTCATCGAGGTTGACACCGAAGTCAGCGTAGAGGATCTGCTGCGCGGCATGATCATTCAATCCGGCAACGATGCAAGCGTCGCGCTCGCCGAGCACGTTGCAGGTTCCGAGGAAACCTTTGTCAGGCTCATGAACCAGCACGCCGCCATGCTCGGCATGACCGGCACGAATTTCGAAAACCCGACGGGTTTGCCGGGCGACAATCATGTCATGACGGCTCGCGACATCGCCTTGCTCGCGAAGGCTATCGTGGAGGAGTTCCCCGAGTACTACGGCTTTTATTCCGAGCGAGAGTTCACGTACAACGGTATCCGCCAGCACAACCGCAACTCACTGCTCTGGCGAGATCAATCCGTGGACGGGCTCAAGACAGGCCACACGGACGCTGCGGGTTACTGTCTAGTAACTTCGGCCGAGCGTGACGGCATGCGACTGATCTCGGTTGTGCTCGGTGCTTCGAGCCCCGAGGCGCGAGCCGATGCGAGCCAAGCTTTGCTGGGCTACGGGTTTCGCTTTTTCGAGACACACCGGCTCTATGCTAGAGGCGAAGAGATTACGACCGCACGAGTTTGGAAGGGCGAGCCGCAGGTCGCCGCGCTGGGATTGACCGAAGATCTTTATGTGACGATTCCTCGGGGTAAGTACGAATCGTTATCGGCTGTCATGGATCTCAGCACAGACCTCGTAGCTCCGTTGCAGCCCCAGGTCGCCGTGGGCGCGGTGCGCGTCTCGCTCGACGGTGAACCCGTGTCGGACGTTCCCCTCGTTCTCCTCCACGAAGTCGCGCAGGCCGGTTTTCTTGCGCGCCTCAAGGACGAGATTACACGGTGGCTCCAGTAGATTCTGCATCTGAAGACTCTCCGCTGAGTTTTCCGTGCGAGATCGCCGTCAAGGTTCTCGGGCCCAATATTCCGGAGTTTCGCGCGGCAGCTAGAGACATCGTCAGCCGGCACTATATGGGTTTTCGCGACGCCGCCGTCAGCGAACAGCTTAGCCGAAATGATGCCTACGTGAGCCTGACGTTCGTCGTCAACGCGCAGAACCGCGAAGAGATCGACGCGCTTTACCGCGAGCTCACGGCCAGCGACGAGATATTGATGGTGCTGTGAGCGCGGTGATCTTTCGCGACCTCGGCCAGCAGCCGCTCGATGTGGTCTGGGACGAGATGCAGCGCTTCACAGATGCACGCACCGTCGATACGCTCGATGAGATCTGGTTCGTCGAGCATCCGCCGATTTTCACACTTGGGCTCAATGCGAAAGAGGGTCACGTACTCGATGCCCGCGAGATCCCCGTTCTGCGGGTAGACCGGGGTGGGCAGGTCACCTACCACGGCCCAGGTCAGCTCGTCGCATACACGCTTATCGACATCAAGCGCCGGAAGCTGACCGTGCGCTCACTCGTCGAGTCGCTCGAATCGGCCGTCATCGACACCGTCGCCCGGTACGGTGTCGAGGCGCACGGACGGCGTGATGCGCCTGGTGTGTACGTTGGCGAGGCGAAGCTCGCCGCCGTGGGGTTACGCGTCCGCCGCTATTGCGCTTACCACGGCATTGCCGTGAACGTATCGATGGATCTGGAACCGTTCGGCAGGATCAATCCTTGCGGTTTCGAGGGTCTCGAGGTGACGCAGCTCAGCGCGCTGTGCGGTGTCGGCTCGCTGAGCCGAGTACGCGCGGATCTCGAAACTCAGTTCGAGCGCGGGTTCGGATAGTCTGGTGTTATCGCCAGGCTGGGGTGAAAGCCCGTAGCCTTTCTATTGCTTAGCGGCGGTCTGCGTCTGATAAGCGGCAGGCGCTTCGGTCGAGACGAAATCGTACTTCTTCTTCCACTTGGCGACGGATTCGGTCAGCTCGGCGATCTTTGCCTGTAGCTCCATCTCGCGCTCGTTTGTCATCTCTCCACCGCCGGAGCCAGACTGCTCGGCGCTTTCGATCATCGCACGTAGCTCGGCATTCTCACGTTCGAGGATGTCAATCTTGGACTTGTCCTTTTCCGTCATTGCCTTCAGGCGCATCGTCTCGCCATCGCTGCCACGCAGTTTCGCGAGCTTGCGCTGTTGCTCGTCGAGATCGGACTGAAGCCTCGCGACGATCGCGTTCTTCGTCTCGAGCTCCTCTTGCAGCTGCGAGACCTCGCCGCCTTTCTCATCGGCGTCGCGCTTGAATGTCTTGGCAGTCTTGAGCTCGTCCTCGAGCGACTGGATGAGCTCCGCTTGTGTTGCGAGGCGCTCCTGCAGAGCATCCAATTCACCCTGGTTATCGCTGAGCTCTTTCTGCGAGACGGTCGGGGCATCAGCCTCGAAGCCCTTGATTTTCTCTTTGGCCGCCGAGAGCTCGCTCTTGAGCGTTTCCATTCGCGTTACGAGCTTCTGTTGCGTCTCCTCGACGAGCGCCTTGTGCGTACGCAGGCTGTCGAGCCCGGCTTTGAGCGCGACCATGGCCTTGTTCTTCGTTCTGAGACCATCGATCAGTGATGAGATCAGGCTCTTGCGGCGGTTCACGAGCCGCTCGAAGTGAGTGGCTTTCTCGAGTCGCCAGAGGGCATCGTTGAGGCGCTCCTCGGCTTCCTCGACGCTATCCTGGAGTTTGTTGACCTGATCGAGCCGGCTGTTGGCCTGCTCACTGAGATTCTCGGAATACTCTTTCTCTTCCTTCAGCTCCGCTTGCAGCTCGGCAACCTGGTTGAGCGCTTCCTCGGCTCTGAGCTCGGCTTTCGTGACCGCGTTGTTGAGCGCCTCGGTGGTTTCCTGCTGCCCAGCGATTGCGCGTGTTCTTTCATTGAGCTCGGCACGCAGCTCGGCTTCGCGGGCGCGCACCTCTTCGAGCTCGGCTGCTATGGCCTCATGCTGGTTCGTGCGCTCTTGAACTTCAGTCTTTTCGGTTTCGATCCGGCGCTCGAGCTCTGCGAGTTCCGCAGCAAGTCCCTCGCGTGCGTCACGAAGCTCGGAAAGCTCCGTTTGAGCCTCTTGGAGCGACCTACGCAGTTCGGCGGCTTCCTGTTTTGTGCGGCCTAGTTCGGTTTTTAGCTCTGCGGCGAGGTTGCTAGAAGCTTCGCCATCGGCAAGCTGTCGCTCACGTTCGGCGAGCGATTCGCGCGTCGTCGCAAGCTCCGACTGCAACGCGGATTCACGCGTGCGCGCTGCCTCGAGCTGCGCGGACACGAGCTGTTGCTGTCGCTCGAACTCTTTAGTTCTTTCGTCGTCACTGTCGAGTTGGCGTTGCAGTGCGGCGACTTCGGCCGAGAGATCCTCTCTGGCTCGGCGCAGATCGTGCAGCTCAGCCTCGGATAACTGTATCGATGCTCGAAGATCGGCACTGTCCTGTTTCGCCCGCGATAACTCTTCGGCGAGCGCTGTGTCCGGTTGCGCCGGAGTCTCCGTCTGTTGTTCCGCCGCTGCGAGCCGGGCGCGCATGTCGGCGACGTCTGACTCTAACTCTTGTCTTCGAGCGTGGGCATCCGCGAGAACGGCGTTGAGGCCTGCGATTTGCTGCCTCAGATCCTTGATTTCCGCATCGGCGCTCGCCGTGGCTTCGGCATCCGAATTGCCCGTTGTGCTCGTCGATTCTGCTTGCGGCCGGCCACCCGCGAGCTGTTCGTCTTTCTCGCGCAGCTCACGCTTAAGCGTACCAATGCGAGATTTATAGGCGGCGATCTGCTCCTCGACTTTCTCGGCATTCGCACGCCAATAATTGATCTCTTTTTTAGTCAGTTTGTCCGGCCCCGACTCGGCAATCTCGAGCTTCTTCTTCAACGACTCGAGTTTCACGCGCTCGTTGGCGAGCACTTCCTCGAGTTGCTCGGCCTCGCGCTGCCAACGCTCAGATTCCTCTTCGACGCTGGCGAGACGATGGCTCAGGACCTCGACTTTGTTGGCGAGCTTGTCTTTGCTAACCGGTTTACGGGCCAGTTCTTCGGAGAGCTCATCAGCGCGGGCCTCAGAGTTCGCGAGCGCGTTCTGCAGCATGCTGAAGGCTTTTTGGGCTAATTCGCGCGGGTCTGCCATGGCAAATAACAGTCTTCTAGATCCCTGAAAACACGATGGATGCTAGCTAGTTTTTCGTTGGCCGACGCGGTACTCAGTCACGTTTTGACATAAACGACATGGCATACTTATCGAGTCGTGCGGGGGGGGCAATACGGGTGTCAGAAAGCAGGAGTATGGCCGAGGTCCTACGCGGCGGCAACGCGCAGGCGGCAGCGCGGCTCGCAAGGCGTCTCATCAAACCATTTAACAATAATCTCGTGCCGCGTCCTTGGGGCGGCACGCGCATGTTCGAGTACAAGGGCGCGCCGGCAGAGCACGCTGCCGCGCCTCCGGGAGAAGCGTTCGAGCTTGCCGCTTTCGATACGGACGAGGAGGCCGAGAAGTACCCGAGCGTGATCGGCTTCGAGGACGGCTCGACGCTCGAGCTGCCAGACCTGCTCGCGGCTAACGCCGACGCCATCCTCGGTCCGAAGTTCGTCGATCGCTACGGCGCCTGCGTGCCGCTGCTGCCGAAGACGCTCGACGTCAAGGAGCTGCTATCGGTTCAGGGGCACCCACCGGGCAACACGGAGGTCTACGTCATCATCGACGCTGATCCAGGCGCGACGATCCGGCTGGGATTCAGCGCTGACATCGAGCCGACAAGTTTCCGCGAAGCGCTGCTCGCAGGACGGCGGCGCCAGGCAGAGTTGGCCGAATTGCTGCGCGGCGGCGCGGGCCTCGATGAGTTGCAAGGAGTACTGGCACCCTGGCTCGGGCGGCGTGGCGCGCCCGCGAACGATCTCCTGCCGGGGCTAGAGCCATTTCTCGAGGCAGATGACGACTGGCCGGCGGCCCAAGCCTTGCTCGAGGATCTCAAGATGGTCTACTGGCGTGTGCTTGATTCGCTGAATACTATCCCCGTGAGTCCAGGCCAGGTTATCTACAACGCTACGCCGGCGCGCTTACTCGCCCGGTCCGGCGCCGAGCAGTCGGCCGAGGTCCATGCGCTTGGAAACCCGGAAGGCAAGGAAATTCTCGCGCTCGAAGTGCGCCGTCCAGGTCCGACGTTCAGAGCTTGGGACAACGTGAGGTTTCCGGTTCGTGATATCGACATCGATTCGGCCCTGAGCGCGCTCAATCTTTCTGCAACGATTGCCGAGGATTTCATTGTTGCGCCGGAGCTCATCCCGGGTCGAGCCGGCGTGTTCTGCTCCG
>Ga0224497_10000304_pt1 | contig 36908 bp, 34 predicted proteins | sample SF_Jul11_sed_USG_4_FD_167970 | JGI IMG/M metagenome (GOLD analysis project Ga0224497, IMG submission 167970) | Sediment microbial communities from San Francisco Bay, California, United States - SF_Jul11_sed_USGS_13 | ecosystem: Environmental > Aquatic > Marine > Sediment | place: USA...
TGGATCACTTCGCCCGGTGTTCAGGAAGAAAGAACCCGAATGCTCCGGAGAGCAGTGGAGACGGGAAATTGATGGTGATTAAATCTGTCGAATTCCACAGGCACGGGCAATTCCCTCCTGATAGCGTGACCACAAGTTCAACGCTTCTTCTAATAGAGAGAGGACCCTGACCTGGTCGCTGCTTTCATCGGTGTGGTGCGTCACCATATCGTACACAGTTTTGCGAGATCCTGGGGAAAACATATGTTGTGCGCGAATATAATCCATAAATGCCGGCGATAAGCCCTGGTGTTGACTTAAAAAATGTTTCCGGACAACATCTTCAATCTCTTCTTGATTCTGTGCCGGCTTCGGATAGAGCACTTCTTCCGGATCGTTGGCGGTCCCTTTTATGAAAATAGAGAGCACCGCCGCTCCGACAGACCAATCTTCTTCCTGACATATTTGATTTAACCATTCTCGATATCCACGGCTCGAGGCCAACAGCTCCACATCCCGAAAGCCAGCCCTGTCAAACCCCAGTCCATTCATCATGTGGAGAAATAATTCTTGGTGAGGTTGTCCAAGTGAAAACCCTCCGGTTTCCTCCTCATATATAATCGTGGCGAGCAGCCGGCGTGCCTCCCATGGAGGATTTTTTCCAAGAATTTGAGCGAGAAGCACAGCGAAATCTCGAATATAGACGACATATTCCTGGTGAAAAAAAATATTCAATTTATCTTTGGTAATCGTGCTTCCTTCCAAAAACGGAGTAACCCAATGGTGTTTTCGGCGAAGAACATCAAATATGCGGTCACGAAATTGTTCTGGAGAAAGTTTTCTGGACATAGCGGGATTATCCCTTATTACAGTCGATTTACATGACAAGAAAAGGTAGGTTTCTGAGTGGGCATAGGGTTATGATAGACATTGCAAGTGCCTATGTACTAAAAATAGATTATCACACAATAAGGGAGTCTGTAACAATGCAGCCCATTAGCTTGGCCGATCCTGACGCCATCTTAGAATTTTTAGCCAACGTGACTCTGCGTGGGGAAGGGGTCACTGCCGAAAATCTTATGGATTACGTGATGGATGAGGGTTTTACTGAACCCACCTACTTAAGTGCCAAAGGCGAAGATCCTGAGGCATTTTACCAGGGACAACCAAATGCTTGGGGGATTTATCAAATCCGGGAATGGAAACGAGTCTTGATTATTTCTGGAGGAACAGGAAAGGAAAGGCGATCTCAAATTACCGAAACTCCTTAAGTGTGCACTACATTTGAGATATTGTCAGGAGAGGGGTTCCCTACTTCTACTTGAGGAGTAGGATTTTACTGTAGATCTGTTTGGCCAGAACGTTTCTCAATACCAGCCTCCTGTTAATTTCCCTTCTTCAAAGTAGAGATATCTGTGTTTAATCGTGCTTGAATCCAGCCAGTCTTCATAGATCCATTCTTCTCGTCGTATCCCTTTTTCCGTATAGCTGACATTCATTTGATAAGGGGAGCCCCAGGCATCCATTACTTGCTCACGACTCATGCCAGCCATGACAGATTTATCTTGTAGGTGCTGTTCAAAGGTTGGGTCGAGTAATCGTGGGACGACGCCCCAGCCGAGCATCCACAGTACAAAGGCAACCAAAAAACCGTATATCGTAAGGCGAACTGGGCGGCGACAGATCCAGGGCTTAGTCGAGGCTGTGCTTGTCTGATGGGGAGGGTGTTCAGTCCCCCGGGGGGACGTGCTACTATCACCAGAAAAAGACTGAGGAGATATTTTAAGATTATCGTGAATGAGCATAATTGAGGTAATTTACTTAATACTCTAGCAATGGGTTTCAAGGCGGGTCAAGATAAAACTGTATGTTTCTTGAAGTCGAACAGAACCCGAACTTTGAGGGTTCATATTTCATGAGGTTTAAGGAGTTATGGCCTCCCCGGCGGGTTTCCCATGTGAAGTCCTATGACCGGATTTCCCAGGGAGAATGGTGTGTGGTGACGGGGTGGTGTGATGATCCTGATCAACCGCTCTGTCCGGCTTATGCGCAGAGGGTAGAAGATTCCGGTGCAGGTTCAGCGTTTATTGTTTTTGGAGGAAACTGGGGTATTCGACTGAAACTCGAAAGCGATACAAATAATTGGAATATCGAGGACGCCAATCAATGGGGTGAGGGGTATTTATCATTAGGAGAAGAACGGGATCTTCGTTATGCGTAACCCCGAGGAAGGGTCAAGTTTTAACCAAAACTCCGGGAAGAAGATCAATCCTCATAGTGAGGTTGAGGGACGGATTTGATCGGTGGCGATGGAGCGGGAAGACGTTTCTGAAATTCGGGTGAATAGGGATTGAGGGTGGGTTCATGCGTTAATCGTTGCTGAGTCCTGACGATTTGCAGACTTTGAGTCGTGATTTCCAGACGGTCAATCGGGGTGTCGACAGAAAGGATATTGGGAATTCCATTGATGGCAAACATTTGATAGGCCAGAGACCATGTGAGTTTTTCTTTTCCTTGTTCTTTGACAATGAAATCGGCCTCCGGTGAAGGCTGACCCTTAAAAAGCAGGACCCAGAGATTGGATCGAAAGGTTGGAGCTGACTGTTCTGTCGGAGGAACAAATTCAGGTACAAGCGAAGGTATCTTTTCTATGGGAACCGAAGGGGAAAACTCCACTTCACATCGTTGAACATACAAGGTCGGAATGTTTTTGCCTTCGCGTAAATCTGGAATATAGGTGAAGGAATACCGGACTTGGATGCCATTCCGAAAATAGGTGTAGACATCTTCGCCATTTCCGGGTGAAACTAAATTTTTGAAATATTTTTCCCAATCAGGGAAAGTATAGTAGCTGAAAACACGGAGGGCGGCTTTACGGGATCGAACCGCCATGGGTATTCCTAAAGTTTGGCGTAATTCTTCCTGTGTTAAACCTAAATAGCCATCTTCGAAATAGGGTTTAGCAGCGCCAGCGCTAGGCCAGAAGAAGACTTCTGCGCTACAAAGTGCTGTAGCCAGAGCGACGAAGGCCATCCATGAAAGTGGCCTTTTACAAAGTGAGAAGAAAAATGTCATAAAAAGATTATTCGAATTTCGTAATCCTATTTCTTGAAATTCCTAGAAGTCAAGAATGGTGGTTGAGGAATGGGAGACAAGTCTTAAGTTATTGACCATGAGTTGAGATGTTTTTTATTGATGAGGGGGGTAAGAATGAACACACTAGAATCGGCGTTAGAATCTCGAATCCTTATGCTGGATGGAGCCATGGGTACCATGATTCAGACCCATAATCTGAGTGAAGCAGATTTTCGGGGAACACGTTTCGCGGACCATATCTGTGATGTCAAAGGCAATAATGACCTGCTGGTCCTGACACAACCGAAAATCATTGAAGATATTCATGTGCAATACCTTCATGCCGGCGCCGATATTATTGAAACGAATACCTTTAATTCCAATGCCATTTCGCTTGCTGATTATCAGATGGAAGGGTTGGCCTATGAAATAAATGTGGCGGGCGCGCAAGTGGCAAAGCGGGCAGTGGCTCGGGTGCAGGCTGAACAACCTGGTCGAACGTGTTGGGTCGCCGGGGCGTTGGGCCCCACAAATCGAACGGCCTCGATGTCGCCTGATGTGAATAATCCGGCATTTCGTGCGGTCACCTTCGATGATTTGGCCGTAGCCTACTATGATCAGGTCCGGGGTTTGGTGGAAGGTGGCGTCGATCTTCTTATAGTTGAAACCATTTTTGACACGCTGAATGCCAAGGCGGCGTTTTATGCTATTGCCCGGTACTGTGATGAAGTACACCGCCAATTCCCCATCATGGCGTCCGTGACGATTACAGATCTCAGTGGCCGGACGTTATCAGGACAACTGATCGAGGCCTTTTGGAATTCCATTTCCCATGCCAATCTTTTGAGTGTGGGGATTAATTGCGCGCTAGGGGCCAAACAAATGCGGCCCTATATCGAAGAACTTTCTAATGTGGCGCCCATCTATATCAGTTGCTATCCCAATGCGGGTTTGCCCAATGCCTTCGGCGAGTTCGATGAGACACCAGAACGCATGGGCGCGGATCTCAGAGATTTTGCCAGCCAAGGGTGGGTCAATATCGTCGGTGGCTGTTGCGGGAGTACTCCAGATCATATTCGAGCAATTGCGGAAGGGGTCAAAGATTGCGCTCCACACAAAAAAACGCACGTTCCGCGTATGACCCGGTTAAGCGGTTTTGAACCATTAACCATCAGGCCAGAAACCAATTTTGTCAATATCGGTGAACGCACCAATGTGACGGGTTCACCGAAATTTTCTAAATTGATTCTAAACGGGAATTTGGAAGAAGCCCTGGTGGTGGCGCGTCAGCAAGTCGAAGGCGGCGCGCAAATCATCGATGTGAATATGGATGAAGGACTCTTGGATTCGGAAAAGGCGATGGTGGAATTTTTACACCTGATCGGTTCCGAACCGGATATTGCTCGTGTGCCCATTATGATTGATAGCTCCAAATGGTCCGTCATTGAAGCTGGGCTGAAGTGTATTCAAGGCAAAGGTGTCGTCAATTCCATCAGTCTCAAAGAAGGCGAAGATAAATTTCTGAAGCAGGCTCGCCTGACTCGTCGCTATGGGGCCGCTGTGGTGGTCATGGCATTCGACGAAACCGGTCAGGCAGATACGCGTGAACGAAAAGTGGAAGTCTGTACGAGGGCCTATCGTCTCTTGACCGACAAACTGGACTTCCCGCCGGAGGACATCATTTTTGATCCCAATATTTTGACGGTCGCTACCGGCATGGAAGAACATAATGCCTATGCCATGGATTTCATTGAAGCCACGAAACAAATTAAAGCCACGTTGCCTTTCTGCAAAGTCAGTGGGGGCGTCAGTAATATTTCCTTTTCTTTTCGTGGAAATAATGCGGTGCGCGAAGCCATGCATTCCGCCTTTCTCTATCATGCGATCAAGGCGGGGTTGGACATGGGGATTGTGAATGCCGGTCAATTGGGAGTCTATGAAGAAATCCCCAAAGATCTGCTCAAGTTGGTAGAAGATGTCCTGTTGAATCGTCGGCCAGAAGCCACTGAGGAATTGGTCGCCTTTGCCGAGACCGTCAAACAACAGGGCAAAACAATTGTGAGAGATGATGCGTGGCGCCAGGGGACAGTAGAAGAACGTCTGGCGCATGCGTTGATTAAAGGGATTGTCGAATTCATTGATGCCGATGTGGAGGAAGCCCGTGAGAAACTCAATAAACCCCTGGATGTCATTGAGGGGCCCTTAATGGACGGCATGAATGTGATCGGAGAGCTATTTGGCGCGGGGAAAATGTTTCTGCCCCAAGTGGTCAAAAGCGCGCGCGTCATGAAAAAAGCCGTGGCGTATTTGTTGCCGTTTATGGATGCGGAAAAAGTTGATGGCGAGAGCAGGACCCAGGGGAAAATCTTGCTCGCGACAGTGAAGGGCGATGTGCACGACATTGGAAAAAACATTGTCGGGGTCGTGCTGGCCTGCAATAACTATGAAATCCTTGATCTGGGAGTTATGGTTCCCTGTGACAAAATTTTACAAACGGCTCGTCAGGAAAAAGTAGATTTAATTGGCCTCAGCGGACTGATCACCCCTTCGTTGGATGAAATGGTTCATAATGCGCGAGAAATGACTCGAGAAGGCTTCTCCATCCCTTTGCTCATTGGCGGAGCCACCACCAGTAAGGCCCATACAGCCGTGAAAATTGCGCCAGGCTATACCAGCCCGGTCGTGCATGTATTAGATGCGTCCTTAGCCGTTAACGTGGTGCGCAAGTTAATGAGCCCGGATGATAAAAACGCTTTTGTGCAAGATGTTCAGGAGAAACAACAGAAAACGCGGGAAGCCTATCAATCCAAAGCAACAGCCCAAAAACTCGTATCATTGGAGGAAGCGAGAAAGCGACGCTTCCACATTGATTGGGAGACGACGAACATTGCCAAGCCAAGCTTCCTTGGTATCAAAGTTCTTGAGGACGTCTCACTCGAGACGCTTGTTCCCATAATTGACTGGTCCCCATTTTTTCACGCCTGGCAATTGCGAGGGAAATATCCGAAAATTTTTGAAGACTCGGTGGTTGGGCCAAAAGCCAAAGAACTCTTCGATGATGCTCAAAAGCTCTTGCAAGAAATCATTGACCGAAAACTGCTCACGGCAAAGGGCGTCTATGGATTGTTTCCAGCCAACAGTCAGGGCGATGACATCATTATCTATACAAATGAGACGCGTTCAGAAGCTGTGTCGATCTTTCATACCTTGCGGCAGCAAATAGAGAAACCCCAGGGAGATTTTCAGTATGCGTTGGCCGATTTTGTGGCCCCGCAGTCCAGCGGAAAGGCAGACTATATCGGTGGGTTTGCGGTCACGGCTGGCATCGGCATCGAAGCCCTCTGTCAGCGGTTTGAGCAAGATCATGATGATTATCACTCCATCATGGCTAAGGCCCTGGCCGATCGATTAGCCGAGGCCTTTGCCGAATGGCTGCATCGCGAAGTGCGGCGGGAATGGGGTTTTGGCCAAAATGAGCAACTAAGCAACCAGGAACTTATCCAAGAAAAATATCGTGGCATTCGCCCCGCGCCGGGGTATCCGGCCTGTCCAGACCATACTGAGAAACAGCATCTGTTTGAGTGGCTGCAGGTTGAAAAAACCATAGGCATTCGGCTCACTGAGTCATACGCCATGTATCCGGCCGCCTCAGTCAGTGGCTTCTACTTTGCGCATCCCCAAGCTAAATATTTTTCCGTTGGAAAATTGAAGCAAGATCAAATCCAAGACTATGCCAAGCGGAAAGGGATGGACGTCTCGGTGGTGGAACGCTGGCTCTCACCAAACTTGTCCTAACACTCTGCTTGAGGGTATTGGTGTGAATGATGTTGGCTTTCGATTCTTGAAGGTGACGGGATCATTCTATTAAAACCTCGAGGAGAGGGGCAGAGGAGGAGTGCTATGGAGCTGGCCTGAAAGCTACTTCTGCTAATCCGGATCAGAATATCGTTGGCCGCCTTCACCCGACCAACGGGTAATCCCGACCTCTTGGGATTCCCATAAGTCCTGACTCTCCTGAGCTGCCAACTCTGCTTCCTTGGTCTCCTTTCCCTCTTCTGGTATTTCCTCGAGGTCTTTGGAGAGGGATTCGCTGGGTTCTGGGCCCCGCCCTCGAGGGGAATTTTTGAGTAACACATTGATCGGCATATTTACCTCATGTTGTATCGTAAGGCTTCATGGATAGCGCCTCGTCACTTGAACTGTCAAGTCTGACGGAGGGAACGACTGCCCGCCCGCCTAACAATTGGCGGTCCTGAAAGTACTATCTAAGTGAGACTCTCGCTATGTCTTTGAGCGGGTTGCCTAGCAACGAATCGCGGGCAAATTAGTGCCGGAATGCTTTGATCGCTGTTCCAGGCAAGACTCTCTTTAAGCGCGATAGCGCTGTTACTTGTGTCTACTGGGCTTTTCCGTCTGCCTTCTAGAAAGGAGGGAGGGGAACGATAGTATTTAGTACTGATTCTCTAATTTTTCCGAAAGGCCAGCTTCCTATCTGGTGGGTGGTCATTAGCTTGTGGAAGCTATTGCAGCTTCAGTCACCGACCCCAAAATCCCCTTGGGCTATCGCACTGACTATGGGGGAATTGTGACGGACGATCGGAGTGGGAATAATGGCACTGATGAATTGAATGCAGAACATATTTGGTATTGTTGCTTAGAATATTTCTGTGCTCTCTTTCTTAAGGTAAGGTAGGCTCTGGTTGGGAGAATGAATAGAGATAATGGGAAGTAATGTCGTCTTAGACCAGGATCGGTTGAAGATTGTCGGGACATTCATGCATGAAAGGTTCCACGGGGTGTCCAACGCTCTGAAGGGCTTTTACAATCCATTGATAGCGTTCCTCAGCCCAGCTATCAAACGCAGCGGAATTCTCAAATACCAAGTCCCAGGCGGCCACCGAGTCCAATAACAACAATTGGTGAGAAGCGTTCTGTCCTGGAAAGTACACGACTAAAACTGCCGATTTGCCCATGAGACTAATGTCCGTAAACATATGAATCATGGCATGGGCTGGGAGGTCCACCGTGCGTGAGGCGGCTTCAACGATTGGTCCATAAATACGATGGAGGAATTGTTGAATGGTTTCATAAGGGGATTTGCTTTGATGGAGGTGAGCGTTTGGTGCCTCACCTAGCAGGTTGGTCACTAGATATTGGAGCGCTTCCCATGAGGGCATCGTTCCAGAATTGACTAACGAATCCATTAAGTACGACATCCAATTTCGACGTCCAGACGTAGTTGCATCGCTCATGGTCATTTCCTTACACGTATTTCCTTCGGAATCTCAGGAATAAAAAAGTGTTGATGAAGAGTACGCTACCAGGAAGGAATTCCTAGGGCAGATGAGACCATTGTAATATGAGCAGAATATTCGGTCAAATTTTTGAATCATTCTCTTTCTCCTTAAATGGATTGCTCTTGACCATCGTTTTTTCAAGGACATAGAATGGTGAGACTCTCTTAATAAAATGCATTTAAAATCAATTGGTTAATTTGTCTGGGAAAGCACTTTTCTACTGTTCCGTTTGATTAGCGCAAGAATGAATCAATAATTTTACCTAGGAATATACTATGAGGATAAATTATGATAAAGGTGGGTTAATTCGTCCTGATCAAATTCAAACACCGAGAACAGCCGGTTCCAAAGAACCAACCAGCAAGGCCAAAGTGATGCTGGTTTTTCCTCCAGACTGGTATCCATCAGAGCCCTATCTGAGCCTTCCGACCTTGACGGCCTTTCTCCGAGCGGCCGGCCATGACGTGGTCCAAAAAGACGTCAATCTCGAAATGTATGACTGGTATTTTAGCGGAGACTTTCTCCGACGCGTTCTGAAAAAAGTTCCCCAACAACTCGATCGGCTCAAGAAAATCGGGAAGAGACGGGAGTTAACTGACGCGGAAGTGGAGCTTCAGTTAGCTCTTTGCCATTGTACTCGAGGCTACATCAGCGAATTGACTGAAAAAGCGGAGGAAGCCAAGCGAATCGTTCGAAGCCAAGAGTTTTACGAGAGTGACAAGCTGGAATGGGTGATGAATACCTTCCGGGAAGTGACGTCCACAATATCCCTGGTGTATGCCCCGGCAAGAATATGCATGCCTCCAATGGAAACTGATTTATCCTATAAGCTTTTTATGTCTTCTGAAGTGCTTGAAGCCATTGAAGATACCCAAGTCAATGTCTATCGGGATGTGTTCGAAGCAATCCTGAAGCCTGCCATTCTAGCCGAAAAGCCAGATGTCATTGGGATTTCAATTGTTCTTCGGCAGCAATTGTTTTCTTCTATGACATTTTGTGCACTCATTAAGGAGCAGTTCCCGGATATTCATGTGACCATCGGGGGTAACACCGTAACCCGCCTGCGAGAAGTGCTTCCAGAAATCCCAAAGCTATTCGCGTTGTTTGATAGCGCGATTGTCTATGAAGGCGAAACTGCACTGTTGCGATTGATCGAAGCCATAGGCTCGGATGGTGATTTATCGCATGTTCCCAATTTACTGTTCAGAGATGCAGCCGGGATTCATGTGAATTCGGAATCCTATGCCGAAAATATGGGCGAGTTGCCTCCTCCTGATTTCGAAGGATTGCCATTAGAGAAATACTTTGTACCTGAGCTGATTCTGCCCTATTTAGCGACGCGTGGATGTTATTGGGGGCGGTGTGAGTTCTGTGATCATGGTGAGGGCTATACGGCGGGGTATCGAACTAAAAGGGATTGGCAGATTATTGAAGAACTCACCTATTTAAAAAATAAGTATCATGCCCGAAATTTTCATTTTACGGATGAGTCCTATCCCCCTGCCTTATTTCGGAAGCTCACGAAGAAACTGATTGAGTCGAATTTAGATATTGCCTGGACGACGCATATCCGTTTTGAAAAGAGTCTTCTTGAGGACCAGGTTTGGGAGGATGCCCAGACATCAGGATGTAAGTTCCTCCATATGGGCTATGAATCTGGAAGTGAGCGCGTGCTTCAACTCATGGACAAGGCGACCACGACGGAGGTGATCCAGCGAAGCTTAGAGTTGTCCTCCCAGCATGGGGTCTGGAATCATGTCATGGGATTTTTTGGATTTCCCGGGGAGACGTATCAGGATGCGAAATTTTCCATTCAATTTTTAGAAGACAATCGGGAGCATGTCCATTCCATTGGATTTGGTACGTTTGATTTAAGTAAACATACCCCCGTGGCAAAAAATCCTGAAAAGTTTGGCATCACCTATTATAAAAATCCGGAATGGGATTTGGCCTTGGATTATTATTTTACGGTGAAAGAAGGATTGAGTATTGAGGATGCCGAACGGGTATTCGAGGAATTCGAGCAAAATCATTATGCGGGGTGGGATTTGAAAATCTTCGTGCGGGAATATGTGTTTTTATATGTGGCCCATTTCGGGACTAATAAATTGCCTTCTCTGCAATTTCGGCTCGATTCACAAGATTCCTCAACGAAATTAGCCTCGGTCTAATTTCAGGAGCGTATGTCTATGACGGATACATTGATTGAAATTGGGCGTGGTGTTTCGACTGATAAACCCAGACGGATTTTTAAAACCATGTTGCTCTTTCCTCCGGAATGGGTGCCTACCGCTCCATATCTTGCCTTGCCCAGTCTCACCGCCGTTCTTCGCTCGTATGGCCATCAGGTGGTGCAAAAAGATGTCAACATCGAAATGTACGACTGGTTTTTCAGTGATACCTTTCTAATCTGGGTCAAGCTTCGAATGGATCAGCAGCGCCGAGGTTTGAACGAACGGGAAGCCCGCAATGAATTGACCGATTTGGAACGAGACCGACTGGCCTGTTTGACATCGCAAGATGCTATAGATGTGATGGAGTTGGCTGAACAAGCGGTAGAAGCCAAAGCCATCGTGCGAGGCGAGTCGTTTTACGATGCAGAAAAGCTGGAGTGGGCCTTAAAAACGTTCCGAGAGGTCATGCAATTTATTTCTGCGGCCTATTTCCCCGCTTCCCTCGTGTTCTATCCCATGGAAAGTAATCTGGGGTATCGTTCGGGAATCTCGACTGAAGTCTTGGCATGCCTGGATGACGACGTTGTCAACGTGTATCGAGATGTGTGCCGGCAATTAGTGCTTCCTGCTATTCAGAAAGAACAACCGGAAGTTGTAGGAGTTTCCGTCGGAACCCAAATGCAACTGTTGGCGGGCATGACCTTTTGCAAAATGATCAAACAGGAATTTCCTGACATTCATGTGACGGTGGGTGGCAACGTGATTACCCGGCTAAAAGAAGATCTCCCCAAACAGGAGCAATTTTTTACTCAAGTTTTTGACTCAGCCATTTTGTATGAAGGCGAACATGCGTTGGTATGGTTGCTGGAAGCGTTGGCGGGGGAACGAGACTGGGAAAAGGTCCCTAACTTGATGTGGTATCAAGAGGGGCAGGTTCGAGTGAATGCTGAGATTTATACCGAAAAGACGACGGCCTTGCCTCTTCCGGATTTTGAAGGGTTACCGCTGGATGCCTATTTTGTCCCGGTTCGAATTTTACCTTACTTGGCCACACGAGGGTGTTATTGGGGACGATGTACGTTTTGTGATCATGGACAGGGATATTTCGATCAGTATCGGGGAAAACCTGCGCATGATGTGGTGCGAGAAATTAAAGCGCTGAAAGAGAAATACCAGGCTGAGCACTTTTTGTTTTCGGATGAATCCTATCCTCCCGCGTTATTGAAAAAAGTTTCGCAATTGTTGATTGAGGAGCAGGTGGGGATAAAATGGACGACCTTAATCCGGTTTGAAGAATCATTGCAGGATCCTGAAATATGGAAACAAGCCGTTCAAGCAGGCTGTTGCACGCTGTATTATGGGATGGAATCGGCAAATGAGCGAGTGTTGGAGCTTATGGATAAGCATGCGAAAAAGGCCGTGATTGAAAATAATCTACGGGAGGCCGCGAAAGCCGGGATCTGGAACCATGTGATGGCTTTTTATGGATTTCCAGGTGAAACACGGGAGGAAGCGGAGGAGACACGGGAATTCCTCCTGGAGAATAAACGATATATTCATTCGGTTGAATTATTCTATTTTGTGGCCTATCGACATACACCAATGGTTCGGAATCCTGATAAGTTTGGTATCACCATTCATAAGCAGGAAGAGTATGATATGCCTCTCGATTACTATTACACGCTTAAAGAACCTGGTGGAATTACTTGTTTGGAGGCGATGCAATTGGCAGAGGAGTTTTATCAGAAAGATTTTGAGCCCTGGGCTGTTAGAGTCAATGCTCGTGAGCATGTATTCCTCTATATTTCTAAATTCGGTACGAATTACCTGCCCCAGATCTATGCGATGAAAGCCGGGCAGGATGAACCACGAACTGATGGGGTGCAAGGTCTCATTACCTGGCCTGTGTCTCATGGGCCTGCCGAGAAAAATTCTAAAGGAGAACCCGGGATGTCCCGGGTGGTCAGCCATGCTGCTCCGTAATCATCTTTTCCTGAAAAGAAGGGCGGTTATTCAGTTGGTGAAACCGTTCGGAGGCTCATGAGTGTGAAGGAGTCCTTCCCCAATTATGAATTATGATTGTTCGGGTGTCTGCTCAAGAGTCGATGAGGGAGCTGAAGCCTCATCCTGTGGGCGCAGATGATTGCATAGAAATTGATAGGCTGCCTGGATTTCCTTAGTTTTGGCCTCTCCCTTTTTGTACATTTCCATATATTTTGCTGGATTATTGGTGAGGCCTGCGTAACGTGAGGGGTACCAGACTCGCCGAGCTTCTTCATAGCGTTGCTGTAAGGCTTCATGCGAAAATGGCTCGGTTAGATTCAAGAGAAGCATTGCCTGTTCTACGGTCATAGAATTTGAATCGCTTGAGGAGATCATGAATTTTCCATCAGAAGGTTTTATAATGCACAGGACTTTGATTGATTTTCTCAAGTGTTTCAAAGGAGGAGTGGCACTGTCAAATGGATTTCAGCCTAACCCCCAGTCGGTCTTTTCCCTAGAAAGGGTTGACGATGTTGCGTGAACTCACAATATTAGAAGCTCCGAAGCTATTTTCCAAACACGATTACCGCGATGTGTTGAAGCGGGAAATGGATGCAGGGAAAATTCCGTTGAGCTTAGGGAAAGAATGTCCCGTCAAATGTGCATTTTGTTATGAATTAGACCATTCCTACCGAGAAACGCTGGACCCACCCAAAACTTCCCAGGAAGACTGGCAGTTCATTTTGAATTATATTAGCTCCAAGCCAACAGATCCTCTTCAGTTCTGGTGCCTGGGTGGTAATGAATACATGGAATGGACGGATTTGTTTCTTCATCCAAAAGCCATGGAGTGGATCGAAGATTTTTTGAAATTCACAGATAAGAATATTCAATTTTTTACGGTTGGTTTTGTCCATGTTCCCAAGATTCATCGGTTGGTCGAGCAATATCACGGGAGAATAAATTTTGAGTTATCTGTCATTACCCTTGGGGAGTATCGACAAAAACTGATGCCGCATGCTCCATCTGTTAAGCACCTGATGAAGGTCTTGGATGGCCCTGCGGTTTCCTCTGCAAATTTTTACGCCTTTGATGAAAACACGATGTCTGCAGATGCGAAAACAATTTCCCGGATCAATTCTCGGTGTGTCCTGTGGATGGGATGTTTGACGCCGGTGGGCGGAATTCAAGAGACAACCAGTCGTCTGATGAAGAAAGGTCGAAAATATCTTGCTGTTGAGGCGGAAAAGATATACGATGCCGGCCTTCCAAATTTCACGACGATTCATACTGAGGCCTATGTGACGGCTTTTTTGAATCGAAAGCGAATAGTTAGCCTGTTTGATTCTTTGGAATTAGAAAAACGGGATCCGGTCGTCATGGCAGGAAGTGTGTATCGGATTTTAGCTATGTTCAGAAAGAATCGCGCTCGATTTCTCCATGTTCCGAATGCCACGCTTGGAGGGGATTCTGATTGTACGGTCCTGCTGACGCTGAATGACATTGCCAAACGACTGACAACAGAGAAATATATTTATGTCCCCCAATGTATTGTGGAGTCTGGAAGAGGTCCTAACCGCGATATTGCCGGAGTCCACGTGGATGACTTTGTGAACAAGACCCGTGTGAAGGTGCGAATATTGCCAAAAATTAGTACAAAATTTGCCAATAATCGGTTGTATCGAAATGGGTCATTACAAAATTATATTGAGGATTATGTTCGCAATCCTTTGACTTGTTCCTATGAATCGTTTCCTCTTACTGTCTAAAGGAGCATTACGGGCTGTGATTCTAATGGTGGGCCTGCCTGAGTTTGGGTCGTTCTACTGATTGCCCCTGATTTTTTGTCACAGCCTTAATATTATATGGACTTTTCTAGGCAGTCTCTTCAATTTTTTCAGGTTGATGTATTCACGAGTGAGCCTTTTGGAGGCAATCCTTTGGCGGTGTTTCCGTCTGCAGGAGAGCTGAGCGAACGGGAGTTTCAACAAATTGCGCGTGAAATGAATTTGTCCGAAACAGTGTTTGTCCTACCACCCACCGATCCCAAGGCTGCCGCCAAGGTCAGAATCTTTACACCTCTTCAAGAAATTCCGTTTGCGGGCCATCCTATTTTGGGAACGTTCTATGTTCTCGGAACACTGAAGCATCTTGCGTTGCAGGAGCCCGTGACGAAAGTTTTTTATGAATGTACCCTAGGCTTGTTCGCGCTTGAGCTTATTGTCCTGAAGGGACAAATTGAACAGATTATTATGTCGCAACCCTCTCCGCAATTTATTGATGTGATCACAGAGGTGGAAGCTATTTATGACATTGCCAAGGCTTTGGGGATTCACCGATCGCTCATTGCTGATACAATTTTCCCTGTTGAAGTGGTTTCAACAGGATTGCCGGTGTTAATTGTTCCTATTCGGAGCCTGACGGCTGCAAAAACCATGGAGGTTGATCATTCCGCGGTTCTGGAAATTTGCGCTCGATTTGGGGCCAATGGAATTATGATCTTTACGACGATGACCGTGGAAGAAAACGCCACTGTCCACACACGAATGTTCGCCGATCCCATTGGTATTCCGGAAGACCCTGCAACCGGCAGCGCCAGTGGCGCCCTTGGTGCCTATTTAGTCAAGAATGGAGTGGTAGAAGTTGGCCCCACCACCGAAGTCGTTATGGAGCAGGGGTATGAAATTGACCGGCCGTCCCGTATTTTAGTGCAAATTTTTTCTGATGATGATGTGATCAAAGAAATTAAAGTGGGAGGGCAGGTGGTGATGGTGGCGGAAGGAAAGATGGTCTACTAGTGTTTAATTTTATTCCTTGCTTGCTCTGCATGGTTAATGCGGAAATGTTCTGAGTGTCGTGTGCTGGGAAAAGAAGAGGGGTTTCTTGCTAGATATGTCTACTTCGTCAGTTCTCCAGCTATATGCCCAATTTCCGGTAGAATAAGCTGTTCCATGGCGAGGCGGACTGCCTCTTGAGAACCCGGAATTGAAAAAATCACCAGTTTTCCATGGATTCCAGCTGTGGCTCGGCTTAGTATGGCGGGTGACCCAATATCTTGATAGCTCAAATACCGAAAAATCTCTCCAAACCCATCAAGCTTTTTTTCCAAAAAGCCATCAACGGCTTCAAACGTTGAATCTCGCCGGGAAATGCCTGTTCCCCCATTGATAATCACAACCTGAAGTGCCTCTTGACTGGTGGCTTGGAGAAGGAGACCTCTGATGTCTGTCGGTTCATCTTTGATGACTCGATACGCTGCAATGGTGTGTCCCTGCCTTTTTAAAAGATGACAGATTAACTTTCCACTGGTATCGGAATCTGGCGTTCGGGAATCACTACAGGTGACAACCATGCAGGCCAAAGAGGACACTCCCTGTGTTTTGTGTGTGAGATGAGACGGTTGGACGTGATCGGTATGAGATCCATGCCCTTCATGATGTTGGTGTTCACCCATGGTCAGCCTAAAGGCAAAATCTGACAATTAGGACCAAATGGAATCCGGTTTGAGCTGGGCCGCAGGCTCTCCTTTTTTGATGTGCTCATCCAAGATCACCGCGACATCGGAGTCTTTGACCTGAGAATACCAAGTCCCCGTTGGATAGACGACGACGGTGGGGCCGTTTTCGCAGGGACCGAGGCAGGTTGTCCCGGTGACTAATACCTCCCCAGGCTGAACGCCGCGTTCAATTAAGCCCATATTGAGGGCCATCAATAAATTTTGCGCTCCTGCAGCTCCACAGGAAGGTTTGGGATGCCCAGGAGGACGGGAATTCGTACAGACCAGGATATGATATTTCGGCTTTGGCATAGAACCTCCTTCTCAACGAATAGGTAAAAGAAAATGAAAATTTAACGAAAAAATGAACGAGAGGCTCATTGCGAGCGAAACAGACCCCACATGTCCACGCACTCATCCGGTAACTTCCAGTGCTTGACTCCAGCAAGGATCCAATCTAAGTAATGGTCTTTGGCCTTAAACTTTCCAATGCTTTGGGCTACGTGCGTGCTCACGAACTCTTTTTCTCCGTCCTCAGTAAACACATGCACCTCAACATGACGAAATGCTCCCTCGGGAAGATCGCCCTCGAACTTATCCATTTCCTGGACATCTTCCTGGGTGAGTTCAAAGACCCCTCCCCACACTCGCTCACCGGCAGAAGGGGCAATGGTGGCTAATCCACAGCGCCATTGGTTGGACCACCGCCCGAATTTGATGGTGTGGTCTGGCACGTATGCCTTAAATAAAAATTGTGCTTCAGGAGCACGCCGTTTGAGCTGGGTGGGATTCAGATTGTCGGCATAAATGAAAAATCGCATGGGTTAAGTCCTGTCGGTTTAGGCGAAAGGTAGTATTACCACACTGCCTTTGCGAACTGTCAAGGAGTGATTCTCGGTATCGTCAGGGCGTGAGGCTTAGCTTGGAAGGTTGAGGAGGACCGGAGAGGTGTACCTAGCCCCCAATTCTGAGTCAGGGCTTGTTGGATGGGAGCTCGCTCAAGATTGATAGGAAAAGAACAACGAGGAGGGATACAAGGGACTCCGAAACCTAAGTCCTTGGAGAGAGATGCAATTGGTGGTTGGAATGGTCCAGCCGAACCAGGAAACGATCAAAAAAACTGAGACCGAGTAGGCCATCGATCCCATCGGGAAGATTGGGGATGGTATGTACGACTACTCGGACATCATCCCGTCCTGCATTTCCCACGCGGATTCTTCGAGCGACGCCCATCTCGGCTTGAACCTTTCCCCCGGCAGTCAAGAGGTTAATCCGCGAATTTGCAGAATCTGATTGAATTCCTACATCAAATGCTAAATCTTCGGAAATGGTTGTAAAGGTTGCACCCGTGTCAACAATGAGCCGGGCTTCATGGAAGTCATTCAATTCCACTCGTGCCACCCAGACTCCTGCTAAACGTTCAAGGGGGATCACCGAATCCTCTGATCCGGCAGTCACTTGGCCTGAGGTTGGCGTGCTGAAACGAGTGGTGAGAAAAGATTGGTCCAAAGGCATTCGACTGAGAATAGTCTGACCACCCACCACAGCACCGATCGCTATTACAGCAAAGGTGATAAGAAGTCGGTTGACGGATCCCATAGCTTCAATTCCTTTAAGAATGAGATGGTTTAAGGAGTCCTTCCTTAAATAGGCCTAAGTAGCCCTTTCGGTTGGGAACGAGCAAGCCTTGAAGCCTGATTTGGCGAGTGGGGATGGCTTCAGTTTTCCTCGGTGCAGCGATGGCATGAATTTTATTATCGTTGGCTGGATTTTCATGAAAAGACTTTGATGCAATGCGATTAAGTTAGTTCATAATTAGGAAGGTTTTGTTGCAATTCAATTGCAATTATTATTGACACCCCTAGAGCCCTTTGGTACTTTGGCAGCGAGTTTTTCATTAACAATAATCTCCATGATCCGAACGCACCCATCTCTCATCTCTCGGTGTAATATCAGCCTGGCTCTGGCTCTTGGTTTGGTGTTGTTGAGCTCGATCCCGTTTGTGCAGGCCTTAGAAATTCACCATCTGTTTGCCGAAGTGGATCATGATGGGCATCAACATTCTGATCATGATCTGTGCCAATGGATACAGCATCATACGGCCAATTCTCTTCTTTGGGATGCCCCACGTGTCTCGCATTGGGCTGTCGTCACGGGTTTCCTTCCTTTTGATCTAGAAGAGGTCTATGGCTCTCTCACCCTTCCACTTTGTCATCCCCGCGGTCCTCCAGATTCTTTTTCCTCCTAACGTGCTTTCTGACTACGGTTCATCATCGTTGATTCATCGGTGTTTGCCCTGACAACAAAAGGGGAAAGGGTTGCTATGGAGGACCATGGGCAATGGTCTGGTAACTGCTATCTGGATACTGGAGATCTCCGCATGTTGATTTTGATTGATAAATGGATTGAGTGGTATGGATTGATTCTCGGGATGCTCGGATTGGGAGTCTTGGTGAGTTTGGGGTCTGTTCACGCGATGGAGCAGAATGGGAGCCAGTCCGTCTGGATAATCACAGGTGTGGTGCAAAACGAGGATCTTCGTCGGGTATCTCAGGCAACAGTGGAACTACGGGATCAAGAAGGCACCCTCCTTGATACTCAGGTGACGGAAGAAGGGGGCGAATTTATTTTGGCTCCTCCTGAGCGTGGGATTTATTCTATTCGAGCTATCCAGTCTGCTTTATCGAGCGAATCGGTCATCCTGAAGATTGAAACCGATTCTTTGATAGAAATCCGGTTAACCTTGGCTGCCCGTCGGGAGCTTACTCTTGAGGTGGTTGCATCCTTGCCTCCCATTCAGCATCGTCTGTCAAGTGAAACATTTTCCGTTAGTCGAAAGGATATTGAGGAATTACCTCGTGGTAACAATATTCAATTGTCGGACCTCTTGCTAACGATTCCCAGTGCTGTGGATGGCGGATTGAACCAAGTTCACATTCGTCAAGATCATGCCAATATGCAATTTCGTATTGACGGTGTGCCTATTCCCGATACCGTCTCGTCTGTTTTTTCTGATGTGATTTCGCCTCGAACATGGGAGCGAGCTGATGTGATTCTTGGAGGTCCTGAAGCCCAATATGGCAATCGAACGGCTGCCGTCATTGACGTCACCACAAAGAGTGGGACTGATCCTGGCGTCGGGTCGGTCCAATTTCAAGGGGGCAGTCAAGAAACGATCAATCCGTCGTTCGAATATGGCGGAACAGTTGGGTCTGCCTTTCGATTTTACCTGCAAAATAGTTTCACGTCGACGAACAGAGGGCTCAACCCTCCCACGTTAGGAAAAACAAGTTTCCACAACCAAAGTACTCGCAATCAGACATTTTTGCGTGGCGATTGGCAGGTCAATAATCAGAACAACGTCACGTGGTTGTTCCTTAATTCTCTAGCTAAACTACAAATTCCGACCAGACCAGATTTAACGCCAAATCCCACTATTGTTGGGCTGATTCAGGCTGATGCTCCAGGTTTCGTGCCAGTTGGATCCCTGCATGTGGATGAAAATCAAAAAGAAACCAATCAATACTCGCACGTCGTCTGGCGGAATGATTGGAATACGGACCAGTCTTTTAGTCTGGCGGGGTATTTCCGACATACCAGGGCGACGTTCGACACCGATCCGCTCAACGTGTTGGCCTATACCCAAGATCCCGATGAACCATTTTCATCTGGAGGCCAAGACCGGTTCGCGTATTCGGGCGGTATTCGATTGGATTACACCCAACGTCTCAACCCTGATCATTTGATCAAAGCTGGCATGCAAATTGATCGCACGCAGGCCGTCAATAAAACGCGACTCTCGGTGTTTCTTCGGGATGGGTTAGGAAATCCCACGGGTGATCCGGTGTCGCGCAATGCGGATAATCGAACCATTGGATGGCGAGAGGAATTCTGGATTCAAGATCAATGGACGCCCTGGGAGCAATGGACGTTTAATATCGGGGTGCGCTTTGACCAAATCCAAGGGCTGACCAATGATGGACAAGTAAGTCCGCGCCTGGGAGCCACTTACGCACCGACCCCCAACCATGTGCTTCACGCATATTACGGACGATTATTTACTCCCCCGAATCTAGAAGCGGTTCGATTCGCTCAGCTTAATACGATCGGGACGACGGCTGAACCTGAAAATCTGACCAATCGGACCGTAGAGCCCGAGCGGGCCCATTATTTCGAGGTGGGCTCATCCCATGCCTTGGGTGAGCGGGTGACCCTTGAACTGACCGGATTTTATAAGTTGAGTAAAAATTTATCAGATGCAGGACAGTTTGGGACGACGCCGCTCTTAAATTTCTTTGCCTTTAAACAGGGATGGCAAAGGGGAGTGGACATGGCGGTTAAGGCCAAATTTATGGACAATCTCTATGGTCGGGCGAATGTCGCGTGGGGGCAATGTCGAGGAAAGAGTTTGCAATCGGGCCATTTCCTGCTAGAGCAGGACGAAATCGATGATATCAATAGTCGGAGCGGGGTGTATTGTGATCATATGCAACTGGTCACCAGTTCCGCCGTGCTCACCTACCGTCCGTTTGCCCATACGACGATTACTGGGCAAATGTTATTCGGGTCAGGACTCCGGACAGCCAAGCCGGGAGGAAAGACCAACTCCGGACATAGCTCTTCCCACACGACCTATAATCTCTCCATTGACCAGCTTTTGTCCCTATGGGATAACTACAAAATGGTGCTGGGCTTTGATGTGATTAATGTCTTGGATCAACAGGCATTTTTGAATCAGGGAGAAGGGAGTATTGGCTTAGGTGTGTCGCATGCCAACTTGCCGCGTTCCTTCTTTTTTCGTGGACAATTCTTTTTTGGTGGGTAATCCTATGGGCTTTTCCCGACTGCTTGGTTTATGTTTGAACATGTTCTGGTTAGTGAGTCTTCCGTGGCTCTCCTATTCGGCCGAATCTGATTTCTCGACACATCATTCTGACCACGACGAAGATGAGCAGGTCGAGACCCTTTCGACCGTTCATGTTCATGGGCTTCGTCTCAATAAGGATCAACAGCTTGGGCCGGTCCCTCAACGAACGCCTTGGCCGACGGTTCCGCAAGTCTTAGACGGGCAGGTCTTAGATGACTGGCTGAAAGCTCGATTATTGGTTAGTAAGTCTTCCGAGGTGACAGTGGTGATCCTTCAACCGGCCACGCATCGTGAACTCACTCAATCGTCCTTGCAAGCCCTCAAGCAATGGACCTTCTTGCCTCAAATGGATGGCGATGAACCCATTGATGGTGAAGTCTCACTCCGTATTCATTTCCGCACTCAGTAAATTTTTCTTTCCAATATCGGCGTTTGACGAGTGGCAGCTCGGTTTACCCCAGATGGCTAGGGTTCAGTCATGGACTGGATGTGGTACACGAGAGAAGGGCTTTTGTCTTTCTTTGGCAATTTTCCCTTCCATGTTGGGTCAGTCATGCCCCCCCAAGTGATAGACATTATTTGGGAAAAAGCATAATCTATACTCTCTATTTTGTGACCGGGTTGGGTCTTCCATTCGTTTGAGGGAGGGAATAATTGACTCTCTTCGACTTTCCTCCTCGTGTTTCACGTGTGTTTCCTGTATCCGCGCTGCTAGTACACGGTTTCCCTTCGGGCTCATTCCGGGTGCTTGATGCTCCCTGATCAGCAAAGAACCCTCAAATTTGTCGGTGTGTTGACAGTGTTGGTCCTGTCTCTTAGCGCTTTTGTGTTTGGATGGCTTTATCTTAGAGCGTTGGAAAATGAAAAGGATCGGCTGACTCATCTGTCCAGCATGCACGCTTCTCATTTGGAAGCCATGAGTCAAATGATTCCCGGGTGGGGAAAAGGGACCGCTTCTCAAGAGTTCTTCACCGATCCTATTCAACAGGCATTTGACTCTCATAAGGGTCACCATCATTTTGGGCAAACAGGGGAGGTGCTTCTCGTTCGACGACAAGAAGATGGGGTGGTGGGTTTTTCCGCTCCTCATTCGGGCCAGTCCCGAATGTCCCAATCACTGGTTCTCGCAGGGAAAGGTTCTTCTCAACTTCAATTGGACTTTTCCGGTACGAGCCGGACTCAAATTCTTCCTGATGGTCGTGGGAACGCAATCCTGGCAGCCTATGAACCCCTGGCTGGGCTTCCCATGGGAGTTGTCGCGAAAATTAATATCCAGGAAATTCAATTTCCCTATTTCCTTGGCGGAGGAGTCATTGGATTACTGGAAGTCGGGATCATGGTGGTGGTCGGGTTTATCCTCGTTCGAGGCCACAGTCCCACAAGGCAGCGTTTGTCTGAAGATGAAGAGGAAATCCTGTCAGTCGTCGCGAGTGCGGGCGAGGGCATCGTGACGTTTGACGAAAATGGGACAATCGAGACATTCAATGAAGCGGCGGAAGTAATATTTTCCTGTAAAGCTTCAGAGGTGATTGGACAGCCGTTTAGAAATCTGTTTATTTTCTCCGAGCAAGACGCGTGCGACTTATTTTTGTTGACCTATCGGCCAGCGGGAGTGAAACGTATCGGTGCTTCGCTGAAAGAATTCAAGGCCCAAAGAAAAGATGGAACCGTTATTCCTCTAACGGTGACCTTGACTGAAGCGCCCCTGGGAGAACATCGCTTGTTTACAGCGTTAGTACGGAATGAGACAGAACGAAAATTAGCTGAACGCCGATTAGCCGCACAATATGCGATTGCCAGGGTGTTGGCGGATTGCACGACGATTCAACAAGCTACCCCAGAAATTCTCAGAGCCGTCTGTGAAAGTTTAGGCTGGCAAGTGGGAGTTCTCTGGCAAGTGGAGCCTAGAACACGACTCCTGCGTTGCGTTGAAGTTTGGCGGTCCTCCCCTGACCGGTTTTCTGAATTTGTTACTGTGACACAAGGCATGTCGTTCTTGAGGGGTGTTGGTCTGCCTGGACGGACTTGGGAGATGGGTGAACCGATATGGATTCCTGATGCCGTCAAGGACTCCAATTTCCCACGTGCGCCAATGGCCGCCCAGGCAGGGTTACATGCGGCATTCGCCTTTCCCATCAGGCTTGGTGAGGCTATTCATGGCGTGATGGAGTTTTTTAGCCGGGAGATCCAGGAACCGGATGAAGCCTTGCTGACACAACTGGTGTCTGTGGGAAGCCAGATTGGGCAGTTTATGCAACGGAAAAATATTGAAATGGCCTTACGGGAAAGTGAAGAACGCACACGGCTCATTTTGGATACTGCCCTCGATGCGGTCGTAACCTTGGATGAACATGGCCACATTATCGGCTGGAACTCACAGGCCGAACGCATGTTTGGATGGTCTCGACAGGAAATCATCGGGGAGCCAGTGGTATCTACCATTATTCCACCGCAGTATCGAGACGCACATCTCCAGGGAATTCAACGTTATCTCACTTCAGAAGTCAGTGAAATTTTAAATAAACGGATTGAATTGTCCGGAATGCATCGTGATGGTCATGAGTTTCCCCTAGAACTGGCGATTACGGCTGTTCGGTCGCAAGGGAGGACAATTTTCAGCGGATTTCTTCGGGATTTAACCGAGCGACGGCGGACCGAAGATGCCCTGCTGAAAAGTGAAGAGCAGCGTCGCCAAGCGCAAAAAATGGAAGCGATGGGGACCTTGGCCGGTGGGATCGCGCATGACTTCAATAATATTTTATCGGCCATTATAGGCTATACCGAACTGGCCATGACTCAAATTGGAGTAGGGAGTTCGGTGTTGCCTCGTTTACAAGAAGTCTTACGAGCAGGCTATCGCGCCAAAAATCTTGTACGGCAAATCTTAACTTTCAGCCGGCAAGATGAATCGGGAAAAAAAGTGATGTATTTACAACCGATTGTCGAGGAGGCGTTGAACCTGCTTCGGGCTTCTCTTCCTTCTACGATTACCTTGCATGCCGAGCTTGAACCAGATTCTGCGCCAGTTCTTGCTGATGCGACTCAGATTCATCAAGTGGTCATGAACTTGGGAGCAAATGCGGAATATGCGATGCGTGGGACGGGCGGAAGATTGACAGTTAAATTAGATGAAGTGGAAGTTGATGCAACAACGGCTTCTCTTGTTCAAGGGCTGCATGAGGGGCCATATATCCGACTGCAAGTTGCCGATTCAGGACAAGGAATGCCTCCTAGTGTCAAAAAACGAATTTTTGATCCGTTTTTTACCACGAAGGATGTTGGGGAAGGAACAGGGATGGGACTGTCCGTGATTCATGGGGTGGTGACCAGTCATGGAGGTGCGATCCGGATCGATAGCCAGGAGGGCGTGGGAACGACATTCACCATTTATTTCCCCTGTTCCTCTGTTTCAGTCGTAGCGCAGCAGGTTCCGTCACCGCCGTCTTCTTATTGTGGAAAGGGAACAGTGATGTTTGTGGACGATGAATTGTCGATTGTCAAATGGGCCAAGGATATGTTGGAAGAACTGGGCTACATGGTGGCCGTATTTACTAATGGTCCGGAAGCATTGCAAGCCTTTAAACAGGAACCTGATCGATTTGATGTGCTCGTGACGGATCAAACCATGCCAGGCATGACCGGGGAATTGCTTGCCCGTCAAGTTATGAGCATACGTCCTGAATGTCCCATCATTTTGTGTTCAGGATTTAGTTACACGATGAATGAAGAAAAGGCCTTAGGGATTGGTCTCCGGGCCTATTTAACTAAGCCGGTGTCAATGAGCGATATGGCCAAAGCTCTTCAGGTTGCGCTGGAAAGATCTGTTCCTCAGTGACCCACTTGACTGTTTCTGTGGTTGAGAATCCTGTACGTGCAGGGGTATCTCCGCTTTGGAGTCCATGTGATTCACCTCCTCTCGGAAGTCAAGACTCAAAACCTCCAGATCAACCCTATCCCCCAAATTAAAGAAGGGTTGAGTTTAGGCCTCCCTAATGCGACACGTCTGATCCAAGTTGGCTATCGTCCATGATAGGCATCACGTCACAAGGCGAATGAGGTGTGAAAAGGGTGCCAGAGCATATTGAATGTGGATGTCATGCGGTGACGATCCAATAAATGCAATGTCTTGAGCATCCATCCCATCCGACTTCTACGAACCTGCTCCACCCTCAAACGTAGGCGAATGGGATATGGATTCTTAAGAGAATTCCCTTCTGGAGTTTTTGCCCGCGCACTCCCTTTCATCAACAAAGCTACCTTTTCCTTGATTGGTATTTTCACTTTCAAAGCTCAAACTTTCTACTTCGTTTGGGGTATGCATTGTACAGTCGTTATGTTTGCTGACAATTTCTTTGGCTGTTTTGGTGAGTCTCAGAGCGTTCGGCTGAAGTGCTGGCTTGATTAGAGAGTTTTTAAGTGCAAGTGTCGATGTGTTTGTCGATTGAGGAAGGCACTGGTGGTTTAGCGTCTTCCTCGTAAGGACTATGTGGGAGAAGAGAGTTCAGACAAAGAAGGGGAAGTGATGGAAACGAGGCATCGTGTGCGTTCGGTTTACCCTTTGCATAGTATGGGGATACAGCAAAGCCTACAGAACAGAAAGCCGTTTGAGAAGGAGATTGTGAGAATGAGTGATTTTTTTAGTAACGAGCAGGGGACGGCAGGGGTTGAATATGCCTTACTTTTGAGTTTAATCGGAATGGCGGTTATCGGATCTCTTCAGGCGGTAGGTACCAATGTGTTTGATGTCCTTTCGACGTTGGACCATGTGTTTTCATCGACCCAATTGAAGGATGACCCGTTGTCCCATCCATAGCAGGAGAATTTCTGCCATACCTTTAGCCTATAAAGGCATGGGTTTTACCTTCCTTGTGCTTCTCCTTCCCTTGGCATGAAAACAATCTCTGAGCTGTTTCGCTATATTTATCCGGCAATAGCGTTGTGGAATCGTTTTGAAGGTGGAAATACGAATTTTTCTGCTCACATCTTCAGGTAATGAGGCCAGCCAGGTTACAAAAAAATATTCCCATCTCTTGTAGTTCTTAAGTCTAGGGGGTGCCTTACCGAAAAAATGTGAAAAAGGAGGAAGTTCAGATTATGGTTGTACGATTACTTGGAATCATCTTGGTGTGTGCGGCATGGGGCTGTGAATCGCTTTCAATGACTCATCAGTCCTCTGAGGCCTTGACCTCAGGGCCACCACCGGTCACCTTGGCCTCTCTCTCAACATCCGAGATTCAAGGTTCCTCGTCCCTCTCCCAACGGATGAGCATTCCTCAGGCTACGAAGAACGGGGTATCTCAAGGAAGTGGCCCAATAGACCCATTCCCCACTGTGTACTTTCCGTTTGATAGTTGGGAAATTTCATCAGACGTTCAAGATCGTCTGGACGCAACGGCCAGTTGGATGAATCGTTTCCCGAATTATGGACTCACCATTGAGGGGCATACGGATGTACGTGGGACAGAAAGTTATAACATGATTCTGGGGGTTCGACGAGCAAAAGCCGTCAAAGAATATCTGACGAATTTAGGAATTTCACGCAAACGTCTTGATGTCGTGTCCTTTGGGAATACCTTGGTCCTGTGTGAGGTCGATGATGAACATCAATGTCATCAATTCAACCGACGTGCCGACTTGATGCTAGAGTAATACTCTTCCTTACTGGTGAACAGCCCCTCTCTATTCGTTTTTAATGTGTTTGACTTTTTGTAAAGTTCCCACCTGATTCGTCTTGCAATCTTTCCTATGTGATTTTCCAGCGCCAGGATTCATTTCGTGAGGTCTTGGTTCTCAAGCAATGTTGTTTTTGAATTTTTAAAGTATCGAGAATCTTTTAAGAAAAAGGGATGCCTTGAAGATGTCTGCCTGATTTTCCGCCTCATAATTGACAATCAATTGTCAATATGGTATTTGCAATAGACTTGCAATAAGGAATCACGCATTAGGGTAGGCTCTCTTGCTAAAGTTGGAACCAACTATCAAAAAAGGTTTACAAGCGACTGGGCGCCGCATGACCCGTACTCGCCAAGCGGTACTGGCGTTGCTACAACGAACCCGCCAGCCCTTAAGTGCCACTGAAATTTTTGATCAATTGCACCAGGAAAAAGTGGCAATTGATTTAGTGACGGTGTACCGGACCGTGCATGTGTTGAAAGAGTTGGGTCTTCTCGTCCAATTAGACCTTCATCAGGAAGGTCTCTCAAGGTATGAACTGAAAGAAGGGCGAAAACATCACCATCATATTCGTTGTCAGATCTGTGGTCAGATCGTGGATTTGTTGTTATGCCCGTTGAAAAAAGTCACAAAACTGATAGAACAACAGACGCAATTTATCGTGGATGATCATACGCTGGAATTCACGGGATTGTGTCCAGAATGCCAATAATATGATTAAAACTCTTGGACCGAAACTTTCAAAAGCTGGCTCTATCGCCTCCCTGGTGTGTGCGGTGCACTGTGCGTTGACTCCTTTAGCATTGCTGGCCCTTCCGGTCATTGCCGCACATTCGTGGGATGGTCTGGATGGAATATTAGGAGCCTTTTGGGCCGATACCACGGAATGGATGTTTTTAGGAGTGATTGCCTTATTGGCAGGTTTTGGATTGTTGGCGACCTATCCTCGACACCGGGATCGCCGTCCTGCTCTTCTGACGGCTGGGGGACTTGTGGTGTTAACGGCTTCTCATCTCTTGATTGAGACAGGCGGTGGAGTGGAGATATTTCTTGATGTGACTGGAGCTTCAATGATTGCTTTAGCCGGATTTTGGAATCGACGTTTATGCCACCGTCTGGGTTGCCATTCTCATGAACATACGCATGAAACTTGCTCTGCTAAGATTCAACCCCTGCCGGATTTATCTTCTAATACTTGAGTTTTCATACTTCCAGTTCATTTACGACAAGCCTATTCAACGGGATTATCCCCCGGAAATTTCTTGGGACACAGGATCCCTTCATTTTTTTGACAGGGCATAGTATTGTGGGTCATGTGAGGGGAGCAGGGCACTCTACTCATTTAAGGAAGGGTACCCTCAGCGTAGCTGAGATAAATCTTGAGAAAAGGCACCGGATGTTCGTCCAGTGGCCTCAAAACCGTTAAGAAGTCAGAACTTTATTTTTACCGGACTTATCCATAGCCTCCGCCAAATCATCGAGCAGTTGTTCTGTCTCTTCCCACCCGATGCAGGCATCTGTAATCGATACTCCCCACTCAAGGGGTTTCCCTGCTTCCCATTTTTGATTTCCCGATTTCAGATTACTCTCAATTAACAAGCCCATGATGGCGAGTTGCCCATTCGTGAATTGATCGACGACTGATTGAGCTACGGGAACCTGACGAGTATGGTCTTTCTCTGAATTGCCATGAGAGCAGTCAACCATGATCGGGCGACGAATACCTTCATTCGTTAAGCAGCGCACAGCCTCAGAAATATCTTCCGGGTTGTAATTGACTCGTCCACCGCCACCACGAAGGACAAGATGCCGGTCAGGATTACCATTCGTTTTGATAATTGAGGTGAGCCCTTCGGCGTTTACTCCAATGAAACTTTGGGGGTGTCGTGCGGCAATCATGGCATTGAGAGCGACTTGGAGTCCCCCATCCGTCCCATTTTTCAGGCCAACGGGCATGGACAGTCCACTGGCCATTTCCCGATGGGTTTGGCTTTCGGTTGTCCGAGCTCCAATCGCCGCCCAGCTAATTAAGTCTGAAATATACTGGGGCGTCACAGGGTCCAAAAACTCAGTTGCACAGGGCAAGCCCATGTTATTAATCCGGAGCAAAATAGAACGGGCGAGTTCAAACCCTCCTCCAATTTCGCAGGAGCCATCTAAATGGGGATCGTTAATGAGTCCCTTCCAACCCACAGTCGTACGAGGCTTTTCAAAGTAGGTCCGAAGGACAATCAGGACATGCTCCTGAATTCGATCAGCGACCTGTTTGAGACGTTCAGCATAGAGAATGGCCGCTTCAGGATCATGTATCGAGCACGGGCCAATAATGACTACCAGGCGATGTGAGTCTCGTCCATGAAGAATATCACGAATGGCTTGCCGAGATTGAAGAACCATCTCTTCGGTTTTCTCAGGCAATAGAAGTGCGCTCTGCACCTCTTTCGGAGTAGGAAGTGGGGAAATATCAATAATGTTTCGGTTGCTAATAGGTTCGGCCATATGACACGTCCTGGGTAAAAAGAGAGGAAATCTGGGATCGCAGAATAAAAAATACCGTAACCAAATAATGATGTAGGATTAATTTTATTGTAATAAGAAACCTTATATCCAGGCAACTAGCCGATGTCGTTCTGAATTCTCCACCCCGAAGACGGGGATTGGAATACCCCATCAACACATGAAGAGGGAGATGGATCTGGCCGGATAGATGAATTCATTCACAGGCAAATGAGATTTGATTGATAACACGGGAGCAAGGAGTGTGAATGGGGGAGGTTTTTGTAGGCGTGGAAGCGCGTCAGGCTGTGGTGTTGATCAGATTGGCTTGTTGAGAGGTATACCACCGTATGACATCTTGATTGGCGGGGTCTTGAGTAGAGGTAAATGAAAATTTGGTGCCAATGACTAATTCATTTGTGGGGTCAACCCACTCAATAGATCCGGTAAATTTGGAAAAGTGGTTGGATCCTGGCAAACGACAACTCATGTGGAGATGTGATGAAGAGACGAGTGGCCATGCTGAAGGGGCGACGCGAAATTGACAACCCGTCGGAGAAAGATTGCTGAGTTGAACAGGAAGTACAGCAAGAATCCTCCCTTTGTCGCTGAGGGGCCGTACGGCTCCAGTCAGATTGACCGTCAAGCGAGGAAATGTGCGGGGGTATTGGCGTGAAACGTTTGGTGGGGCCGCTAATCGAATGGTCGGAGGCTCTGTGAGTATTTCTTGGATGACCGTATCAAATTCATAAATGTCTTCATCGATACACGAACGACCTTTACAGGGGATGCCGGATCTTAGATCGCCGAGCGCCGGATCTTCTGGGAGGGCGCAGAGGAGGGAGTTATCGGCTCCCAGCCCCAATAAATAGGTTTGGATTAACAATCTCTCTGGGGTAGAGGGAAAGGCCAACCAAATTGAGTTTGATCCTATGGCCAGGTGTGAAGTCGGCGTATTCATGATTCCCTTTTCGGTAGTGTGAGGTCATGCTACAAGGCCAAATTCCAGCCAGCAACCTGATGCATGGATAACAGACAAAGACTCCCCATAATGTACAGGAACGCGTCGAAAATTCTAGAATGTTCTTCAAGGCAGGTGTTGCCCATACGTGGATTGAGCATTCCACCCGATTGGCATGGGAGTGTGCGGACGACCAGGCCGTTAGGAGACGAAGAAATTATGAGGTGGTTGGCGGTCTGGTTTCTTGTGGGTGAGACTGAAGTTCTTGAATGAGTGAATCGGCTAATTTTTCAGGAGAAATGGAATAGGTCTGTGAGTCGATCGCTTGTTGAATATGTGCGATCCTGGCTTGTCGAATGTCTGGAATCTGAGACATCCGTTCGAGGTAATAAGAGATCTCTTGGGTAGGGGCAGAAAGCGATACCGTATCATTTCTGGCGCGGTCTGATGATATAGCGGAAGCATCGTTGCTCGCATCATGAGATGACAAGACCGTTTCGGTAAGAGGAGACGATGAGGCATCTCGAGGTGGCGTTGGCGGGATGGAGGAAAGTGGATTCATTGATTGTTGAAGTGATGGTCCCAGGGTAAGATGAAATACTAAATAATATCATTGGCAGAATCAAATGCCCTCTTCGTCGCTGTCCTACTGGCCATGAACTTATTCCAATGGAGTTTCTCGTCACTATGGGAGCGTTTTACAGAGGGAATTGAGAATAATCATGGAACATGTTGTCGCTGCTCGTATTCATCAATTAGGGACCATTGATCCAGGAGAAATCCGGTTGGTCCAGTTAGCTCTGCCTGAGCAGGTTGAGATAGCAGGGAAATCATATGCCATCCGCGATACCATGCGTCCGGGAACAGCCTTTCTCGCCAAACCGTGGGGAGGCCGGACGGGCAAGTATCGAAGACGGATGTATACGCGGTCAAATGCTGCCTTCAATGAGCCTCGTTTGTTGGAGACGTTCATCAATCATACCCATCAAGAGAAAGCCGATACGTCCGGCTGGTGGCAATCGGAAATGGCAAACGATTGGTTTGAGAAGGGAAAGACGGTGGAGGTTCGACTCCACCTGGATGAGGAGGAGGGTGTCGCGTTGGTGTATGAAAATACCAAGGTCTGTTCACCCGCGAATCTTCGCTTGGAAGACGATGGGATATGGGAAGGGATGCGAATGGTCTGTGTGGCTTTTGGCACGGGCATTACGCCATTCTTAGCGTATGCCCGCTATCTGAAAGCCCATAATTTCGGCCGGAAGGAGGCCAGAGCAGGAGCCCATATGACGTTGGTCGCCAGCGTTCGCCATGAGGGCCAGTTAATGCTTCATGAAGAGCTGGTATCCCTTGAAAAACAATTTCCCCAACATTTTCGATATCAGCCAGTGTTGACTCGATCCTGGCCGACTGCTTGGGGATATTTGAAGGGACGAATACTGCGAGTGGCGCATTCAGTGTCCGGGAGCGATCAAGTCGATATCACGCCATTTCAAGCTATTGTGCCGGATATAGTCCAGTCGCATCTTCGCGTATGCGGAAGTGTCACGGCGTGTCGACAACTCACCCTTGGCCTTGAACAAGGCGGGCTGGTTCCTCTCACTCTGCGTGCGGAATCCTGGTAGAAGAAATCTGTGGTGAAAGGCAGAGGATTTTGGTGTGGAAGATTCCCTATTCTCCTGCGGGCCGTGTAATGGAATCTGGAATCGTGACGTTCGGGCGGCGTAATAAGCGGATCACAGGACGCCCGAGGAAGGTGTAATGTCCACAGATCAGACAGTGCAAGCTGAGTGTGACAAGCAGTTCCTGCTCCAACTGCTCTAAATGCACGGTTCGCGAACCACATCGAGAACAGCGAGGATGCGTGTCAGGCGAGGCCTTTTTTGTGGCGGTCTTTTTGGGAGAACTCTTGCGTGTCTGGCCGAGTGGTTTGTCTGCCTGCGCTGGCTTTTTCATGAACAAATCCTTGGTCAAGGTGATGGATGAACTCTTCTGAAGAAAGACAATTCTTGTGCCAGATTTATAGGATAAAAAGAGGCCAGAAAGTCCAAAAACTGCCTAGAATTAAAGGGAAGGAGACGGATGGTAGGTAAGTTTTTCCTGAGGAACAGGGTCAAAAATGCTGAGTTGGAGAGCCGTTCCCCGATGAAAGGTCATTGACGGGGAGAGGAAGGCGAAGGCTGGGCGAGGATGGCCTCAGATCGAAGGCGGAGATTGGCTGCTTCCGATGGTCGGTTTGCGGCTTGCAGTAGCTGAGCATATCGTTGAAGAATGGCCGCCACGTCTGGATGGTTGGGGCCATTCGCGGCTTCTTTTAGCTTAAGGGCTCGTTCATATTGAACGGCCGCTTTGTCATATTCTTGGCGATCTTCGTAATACGTGGCCAGACTGTACAGGCTACTTAAGAGCAGGGGATTCCCCGGTCCTAAGCCTTCAGCGTGTTTGACGGTGGCCAATAATTGGTGCTCCAAGGCAGGGGTGTGGGATTCTTCAGTATTGAGAGGAATTGGGGATCGGGAAGAGGACGAGGGTTTTCTGGAATGGGAGGCACATGCGCTGAGCAGGCCTATCAAGAGAATGATGGTCCACATCATTCGAAAAACAGATCGCATATTCCGGTTCATGAAGTCACACACTAAACAACGCATCTCAAAAAGGCACCAGACAGAAAAGCTGATCTGATTCTATGAACTCTGAGGCCGTTCTCGCAAGAGAACAGGCTGTGGTCATTTCAGAAAGAACGATTCATTGTCGTCTTGAATGGAGAAGAATAAACGATGACCGTCGTATGGTGTTCGATCTCGGCCCATGGGTTTGGGCATGCCGCGCAATTAATGCCAATTTTGAATGAATTAGGCGAGGTCATTGATGACCTACATGTGATTCTACGGACGCAAGTTCCTGTTGATTTTTTTCAACGGCATCTCCAGGTAAGTTGGGAGTTGCAAGATGCCCAACAAGATGTGGGATGTGTCCAGCGAGGGCCTTTGGATATAGATGTCGCGGCCACATGGGAGGCCTACACCAAATTTCACACAGATTGGGAGCACAAGGTTGAGGCAGAAGCGCGGGCCATTCGATCGGCCAGGGCGAATCTGGTGATATCTAATATTTCGCCTCTTGCCGTAGCGGCCGCAGCGCAAACGAAGTGCCCGGTTGTGGGGATTGCCTCACTATCCTGGGATCGGGTGTTAGAGCCATTTGTGCAAGCGGATGCCCCCAATCATCGTTCGATACTCGACACCATTCGTAACAGCTATGCGTTGGCAGACACTCTCATCCGTCTTCATCCGGGTATCGAGATGCCGGCCTTTCGCTCGACGGTTGATGTGGGACCTTCTGCTCCCTTGAGGAAGCCGAACGCCCATGATCTGCGGAAATGCTTGGGGGTGGGGGATCATGAATTGATCGTCCTGATCGCCTTTGGGGGTGTGCCGCTCAACCGGCTTCCGCTTGTGCAGATGGCCGCAATGGCCGGGTTCCAATTTTTAGTGAGCGAACTGCCAACTTCGGCTGCTTATGCCCGTGTGCATCGTGTCGAAGATCTCGCGATGCCATTTGGGGAGATCAGTCAACAGGCCAATATCATCATGACCAAACCTGGGTATGGCACGGTGATCGCCGCGGTCCAGGATGAGAAAGCTCTGGTCTACGTTCGTCGGAGGAATTTTATTGACGAACAAAGTCTGGTGAATTATACCCATCGCCATGGACGAGGAATGGAGTTATCGCGTGACGATTTTGAATCAGGAAATTGGGAAGCCACGCTTCGAGCTGTGCTTACTGTGGCAGTTCCATCAGAGGCTCCCCCCTCAACGGGCACGAGTGCCGTTGTTCGCCAGCTGAAATCATATTTGTAGTCCTAGAAACATGACCGTATATCTCGTCACGCATTGTCTGGTACCAGAGAAGGGTAGGGGGTGACGGTAAGCGCTTCAATGGTATTGCTGACATGTGAGGCATTCAATTCCCGATCTTTCCAAAAGACTCCGATCACTTCCACCGAAAGATCCAGCGAAATCGAAGGAGCGCCTTGCGTGCGGTCATGACGGCCAAAGACGACAAGGGATTGGTCTCCATCAGCAAGACGAAACACAAAGTTCACAAACAGCTCTGAGTCATCAAGGTGAAGTTCCGGCTGGGTGACCACTCCTCGAACGGCCACCAGACGTTGATGGTAGTCACTCCCGTGACTGAGCAGCCTGGCAATAGAGACGTGTTCGGGTGATGTGGTAAAAGTGGAAGTGGGGAGGCGAGGAGAGAGTGGCCAAAGGAGCCAGGGCGTGAATGGTGTGGAGATAAACTTCTGGTCAGCCTCCAAAGGAAATGCCGGTCGTTGCGCATGGCCTGTTCCAACCAACAGGACAACAATCCATGTTCCTATCAACAGATGTTTAGAATAAGGGGTCATCGAAGGATACTCGTTCTCAAGAGACAAGATACAGGGATCAGTAAAAGTGGATATTCATAAAAAACCTGCAAATAACCAGGTGAATGGTTTTCTACTATAAGGAAACACATGAATGGCAGTGGTAGATTATTATGCGGTTCTCGGAATCTCTCTTCAAGCGTCGCAGGATGAGATAAAAAAAGCCTATCGAGCATTGGCCCTTCAATTTCACCCTGACCGGAATCGAGGGAATCATCAGGCTGAGGAGAAAATTCGTGAAGTTAATGCGGCCTATGAAATCTTAGGAGATCCGGATGCCAGAAAAACCTATGATCGATTGCGACTGGGCCATGAGGAACCGACAGTGTTCCGACGGGATAGGGAACCAGAACCAGAACCGGAGGAATCCATTTCTCCTTCGGTGGTCTTGTATCGAATGGAAGAGACCCTCCGCGAAGAATCCCGCAAGCAACTCTTTATGGTGTTGATAAGAAATACACAAAAAATCAAAGAAGAATTAGAAATTATTCGTGAGAGGGTCATTCGTGCCCAGGGGTATGATACCTTTCTGGAAAAAATTGTTATGCAGCGGGGCCGGGAAGTTTTGGATGAATTGGTCTCCGAGGAGTTAAAACAGCGCCGAGAGCGACTTGTGGATGTGGCCGTAGAAATGGTGTGCTCGGCAGTTCCAGGTTCGATTCGAGGGTCAGATCAAAGGGATCAGGTCCGGCGAAGCTTAGTCCAGGCGTATCAGGAAGGGTGGGTTCAAGGATATGAGCAGGCTTGTCAACTGCTATACGAGCGCCGCTAATCAGGCTGGATAGATTGAGAAAAGAGCGAATGGAATTAGGGGAAGGGAAAGCATGAACAATGAGGCAAGCCTTATTCATAATCCGATGCCAGCAAATGGGATGCCCCATTTGCCGGACTATCTCATGCTCACAAATCTCAGCGATCAAGAGGGGAAGGGGACTGTTGAAATGAATTATGTTTTAAGAATTGACTCGTTGATGTGGCCAATGCCTGGGCCTCCTTTGACAGTGTCACCTGATCCTGGACTCGTGAAGGGACCCCTCGTTCCCGTTGGACGGAACCGTGGTCGCTGTCCTCATCAGATCTGAGGGGGGACACCTGTTTTCGTGCATGAACGTCCAATGATGCGGGTTGTATAAGTTGACTGGCTCCCACTTCAGGTAATGTCATGATCGCTGCTCCTTCGCTCTACCGAATAAACTCTCAAATTCACTTCCATTCTCCTTGTCGGTATATGATGTAAATGCTTGCGAGTTGGGATTGGGTGATTTAAACAAAAATTCATGGAATATGGACCATCTTCCAAGAAGTTCAAACAATCCGATGAGACGCATACAAGCAAAGATAAGCCATGTAATGGCCAATAATATTAGTGGAAGAGGAATAGGTGATGTTGCTCAACGGAAGGTGGGATATTCCTTCCTGAGCATTTGAGCGATGAAAAGGATCAACCCTTCACTGTGTCGTATCGTGGGTCTCAAGACCGGCAAACGGGACATGACGCCCTCAACACGAAACTCGTTGGCGTGCAACCGTACCGCCCTTAGCTGATTTGATGAAACTCTTCGTGACCCCATCTGACACTGGCATGTCCGGGTTCTGAGAATACAAAAAACGACTCCCGACACCTTTAGCCGAGGAGAAGAGGGGCATTCAACGGACAAGGAGGGAAAGCGAGACGGGCGGAGCCACCCCAGGCAGCCTTCACCAGCGGCCATGACTGAAAAGATCAAGCCGTGGACGGTGGGGTGAGGAGGGAATCAGGCCAACCCCGGTGACGCGCCAGGACACCAAAGACAGATTCATCTTACGGATTCTCTTCGAAGGCGACTGAGTCAGGGAGGTGGCGATAATGATGGGTCGCGGGGCACTTCAGTTCTGGGCGTGGTATATGGAGACTCTATTCATTGGCAGGTGGTCCGCGCATGCCAGATTTTCACGAAAATTTTATGCAACAGAATTTTGCAACATACAAGTGTTTAATTTCTTTGAGGTTAGAAATTGGTTGCAAAAAGGATCGTTATTGCTCCTGTGTAATCTTGATTGAGGGCGGTTTCAAGTTCCAAGTGCAACGGGTGAATGATGACGCCGGTTCGTAAACACCTCCAGTTGGGTTGCCCAGTCCAGATATTTTCTGGGTCGGGTGTTCAACCGCTGGGCAATGGTATTCAGCTCTCGCTGCGTGTATGGCGTCAAGTCCGTGCCCTTGGGCAGATACTGGCGGAGCAGGCCATTGGTATTTTCATTGGTCCCCCGTTGCCACGGGCTATGCGGATCGGCAAAGAACACCTGGATGGCCAGCCGCTGGGCCAGTTGCTCCTGTTCCGCCATCTCTTTCCCTCGATCATAGATCAACGTTCTCCGCAGCGCGGCGGGGACGTGTCGGAGCTTCTTGGTAAATCCGTCGCACGCACTCTGCGCCTCCGTCCCCTCAAGCCGAGCCAAGATAACCAGGCGCGAGGTCCGCTCAACCAAGGTCCCGACGGC
>Ga0224497_10000305_pt1 | contig 36882 bp, 24 predicted proteins | sample SF_Jul11_sed_USG_4_FD_167970 | JGI IMG/M metagenome (GOLD analysis project Ga0224497, IMG submission 167970) | Sediment microbial communities from San Francisco Bay, California, United States - SF_Jul11_sed_USGS_13 | ecosystem: Environmental > Aquatic > Marine > Sediment | place: USA...
CGATGCTGCCCGCGTTGCCGGCCATCGGCGCCGATCTCGCAGTCGCGGACGCCAACGACACGCAGCTCGTGGTGGCGTCGCTGTTTTTCGGACTCGCGTTCGGTCAGCTGCTTGCCGGCCCGCTTTCGGACAGTTTCGGGCGTAAACCGATTATCTATGCCGGTTTTTTTCTGTTCATGGGCGGATGTCTGCTGTCCATATTCGCACCCAGTTTCGAGTGGATGATTGCGGGACGGGTACTCCAGGGCTTTGGCGCCGCCTCGCCGCGCATCGTGACCATCGCGCTGGTGCGCGATCTGTATGAAGGCCGCGCCATGGCGCGGGTCATGTCTTTTGCCTTGTCGGTGTTCATTCTGGTTCCTGCCCTCGCGCCGACCATGGGCCAGGGGATTCTCGTTTTTGCCGGGTGGCGGGCGATCTTCACGACCTTTGTCCTGATAGCGCTGATTACATCAGTCTGGTTTGCGCTGCGGCAACCGGAAACGCTCACTCTTGAACGCAGATCTGCGTTCTCGGTCCGCAGGATTCTGATAGCGGCCCGCGAGGTTTGCACCACCCGCTCTGCCATCGGCTATACCCTCGCTACCGGGCTCATATTCGCGTCTTTTGTCGGTTACTTGAGTTCTGCGCAACAGATCTTTCAGGTCACGTATCGGCTAGGAGAATGGTTTCCGGCGTACTTTGCCGCGCTCGCTATATCCATCGGGAGCGCGTCCGTGGTCAACGGGCGGCTCGTTATCCGTCATGGCATGCACAAGATTTCAAACGCGGCCATTCGGACGCTTACCGGTCTTTCCCTGTTGTTCCTGATCGTGGCCTGGACGCTCGGTGGACTGCCGCCGTTGTGGCTCTTCATGACCTTCTTCATATCAATGTTCTTCTGCGTCGGTCTGCTTTTTGGCAATCTTAACGCTCTGTCCATGGAGCCCCTGGGTCACATTGCCGGCGTCGGCGCCTCGGTGGTGGGTTTCGTGGCCACGCTGATCTCGGTTCCCATCGGCGCTGCCATCGGCCAGGCCTACGACGGCACTGTGATGGCACTTGCTGGGGGGTTCTCCGTTTTCGCCGCCGCCGCGTTGATTGCGATGCGCTGGGCACAAGACGAAAACCGTAAAACTTAGTTACCAGACCTTCTTCGGCTCTACCCGCATTCTCGCGCTATTAGGCTCGAAAAGCGTTTTAGTTGAGCTGAATCCCGTGAATCCGAATATGTCCGGCTATCGAAAAGTCCGTCCGCCTTAATACAATCGGAGGACCTTGCCATAGCCGAGAGTCCAGCGCCCATTCACCGCGCAAATCGATCTTCGCCGTGCCCTGAAGGACACCGTCCAGTCCGCCGAACACGGTCAGGTTGCTAGCCCTTGCTGATCCGTTCGGTTTCCCGGGGTTTCGCTTACTCTTCTCATTCGTCTTCGTGACCCGGTTTCTGACTGGTCTCAGTCCACGCCGCAGGGCACGGGCTCACCGGATTACCGTTGATCCAGGTCATGTTACGCCCCAGCTCTACTTTCTAAGATTGGAGGCATAGACTTAGACTAAACTTTGGTGACTCACATTGGGTCCGGGGTATCCTGAGGCCGGGTGGAGGCACATGGATAATTTGAACATCCGACAATCCGAGTTTCCCGCGCAATCCGCCACGGAGCACCAGGGCCCGTTAGCCCCGGCGGCACCGCTGCAGCTCCGGGAGCACATCATCGAGGTGATCAGTGACTCCGGTGAAGGCGCGCAGAAGTGCGGTCAGTCTTTCGCCAGCATCGCCGCCAAGATGGGCAACGGGATCTGGACCGTGGAGATCATCCCGGCGGAGATCGAGCCGCCGCCGCGCAGCATCGCAGGCGCCAGCGGGAACCGCATTCGGATCGGCTCGCATCGCGTGACCAACGGAGGCGACGAGGCCGATCTAGCCGTGGCCTTCAACGAGCAGGTATTACGCGGTCGGTTGCAAGCCGGCGCGCTCAGGCGCGGCGGCATTATCCTTCTCGAGAACAAGTGGCGGTTCCATCGCGACCCAGACATCGTTGCGGCTTACACCAGCACCTACGACGAGGTGATTCGCGACGGCTACCGGGTCTACGAGATCCCCATGGAGCAGATCTGCTTCCAGTACACGTCCAATCCCGCGCTGGGCAAGAACATGTTCGTGCTGGGGATGCTGAGCGCCATTTACAGCATGGATCTGAAGCTCGGCCGCCAGCAGGTCGCGTTCACATTTCGGACCAAGAGTGAAGACGTGGTCGATCGGAATGTCCAGCTCCTGGAAGCGGGGTATACGTGGGCACGTGAGAGCCTGGATCTCGGTTTCAAGATTCCAGGCTCGCGCACCAAGAAAACCCAGCTCGTCATGAACGGCAACACGGCGCTGGCGCTCGGCATTATGGCCTCCGGCATGGAGGTATGCGCCATGTATCCGATCACCCCTGCGACATCCGCCGCACACTACCTCAGTGAGATCTTCGAGCACGTGGACGGCATCGTGCACCAGGCCGAGGACGAGATCGCGGCGTGCGCCTTCGCGATCGGCGCCTCTTATGCCGGCAAGTGCGCCGTCACTATCACCTCGGGTCCTGGCATGTCGCTCAAGCAAGAGCTCATCGGGCTCGCCGCTATGGCTGAGGTCCCGCTCGTCGTTATCAACGTTCAGCGAGGCGGCCCGAGCACCGGTCAACCGACCAAAGTGGAGCAAGGCGACCTCCTTCAGGCCATTTTTGGAGCCCACGGCGATGCGCCCCGGGTGGTCTTGGCCGCCGCCAACATCGAGGATTGCTTCTATCTGGCGATCACGGCGCGCCACATTGCCGAGACCTTCAACCTGCCGGTGGTGCTATTGAGCGACGCCAACCTGGCGACCGCCCAGCAGCTGTTCGTGCGGCCCCAGCCCAAGCAAGAGTGGTATGCCGTAGCGTCCGACCAGACCGAGATTCCCAAAGGCGAGCAACCCTACGAGTGGGATGACCGAACTGGCCTGCGCCGACGCTTCATACCGGGCCAGCCCGGAGGTATGCATACCCTGACAGGATTGGCACACGATCGCGCGAGCAGGGTCGCCTACGATCCCGAGATCAACGAGGAGGGCATCAGATACCGCAGCCGCAAGCTCGCCTCTTTCCAGAAAACCCTCGCCACACCGACGGTATATGGAGACCCCAGCGGCGACTTGCTCATCGTCGGTTGGGGAAGCACGAAAGGCGTCATCGAGGAAGCGGTTGACCGTGCTCGCGCCGACGGATCCGCCGTCTCGTCGCTGCACCTCACCTACCTGCAACCCATGGCGTCTGGGATCGGGGAGATACTCAAGCGATTCGCACAGGTGATGACCGTCGAGATAAGCTGGTCGGACAGCCTCGACGACGCGTTCGTCAGCGTGGATAACCGACGCTACTCGAATCTCGCCTGGCTGCTGCGAGCGCGCTACCTGATGGACGTGGACTGCTGGTCCGAGGTGAAGGGGCAGCCCCTCAAGCCCGGGTCCGTGGTTCAGATCATTCGCCGCAAACTGGAAACGGGGAGACCACATGTCTGATTTCATCGACAGGCTGTCGACGAGCGTCGCGGACCTGGACGAGGATGCGTACATCCTGCATGACTACGAAGGCGCGGTGTCGCGCTGGTGCCACGGCTGCGGCGACAACGCCATCCTTGCAGCTTTGCAAAAACTCTGCGCGGAGGAGCAACTTCCTCCCGAGAAGACCGTATTCGTTTCTGGGATCGGCTGTGCCTCGCGGCTACCTCACTATATGGGCACGTACGGCTTTCACGGTCTGCACGGACGGGCGCTACCCGTCGCCGAGGGCATCAAGATTAAGCGGCCCGATTTGCACGTGTTCGTCAACACCGGGGATGGCGACTGTTGCGCGATCGGCGCCGGGCACTGGCTGCACGCCGTGAGGTACAACATGAACATGACGGTGCTGCTGCACGACAATCGGGTCTACGGCCTCACCAAGAATCAGGTGTCACCCACGTCGCCGCAGGGGCTCGTGACCAACACCACCCCTCGTGGCTCCTCCCTCCAGCCGCTGAACGCGCTGGCGGCGACGCTCGGGATGTCCAACATCTCCTTCGTGGCCCAGGCCGTCGATTGGCTGCCCGGTGTCTTGTACGACATCATCCACCAAGCGTTTCGCCACCGCGGGCTATCCTTCGTGAGCATTCTCCAGAGGTGTCCGCACTACCTGCCGGGCCACTTTGACCAGTACATCAAGAACCCCGATCGAATCCGGCTGTTGAGCCACCCCGACGGGCTCGACCCCGACGCGCCGTACATGCACCGGTTCCCCAGCCGTGAGGCGCACGACCCCTCGAATCTTGACCGGGCGCGGGAGCTGGCGGCCGTGTCCGAGCGGCTCTCTGTGGGCATCCTGTACCGCGACGATGCGGTGCCCTGCTACGAGGATTTGTATCGCCGGGAAAAGCATCTTCCCATCGAAGCCAAGATGGCGGCACTCGAGCGCGAGTTCGACAGGTTCACGGTGCTGCCCGAAGGCTAGGTTGCACATACTTTAAGGCACGTTCTTAAAGGACGATTGATGTTGCAGGGCCAAACAACCGGCGAGCGCGTGGACCCGCTTGCGGCGATCCTTCACGACGAAAGCCTGACGGATCTCCTGCGCATCCACATGGCCGGGCCGGATGCCGAGCGACGCGAGGGCGAGCCGGCGCAGCCTGATCTGGTCCCGGCCCTTCTCGGCGCCTACCTCGAGCTCGAATCGATCCGCCACGACTTTCCCGCGGTCCTCGTAGACGACCGAGTCGACACGCCGGTAGTGTCATTGACGAGAATCTTCGACGAGATCTTGGACCAGGTGGCGGCATCGGGAGCGGAAGCCGAAAACCTGCGGGGAAACGTCTACCGTCTGGAGGCGTCGATCAAACGCGTGGCCCAAAAAAAGCGCGCACGCCGTCTCTCGGAGCTCTGGACCTTGGCGACGGAGCAGGTCGTGGAGCAGAGCGAACACCCCGATCGGGTTCGCGCGAGCCTCGATACGGTCAAAACCACCCTAGCGCACGATGGGCGATTGATCTCCTGCGGGCCCCGCACCGCACGCCAAATATTCGAGCATGCCTGGTGGCCGCTGCAGTCTGAGCGGGCCGAGGGGGAGCGCATCGCCGTCGAAGAACTCATCGCCCGACTGTCCGAGGTTCTGGAATCGGAACGCGCGAGGTCCCCCAAGTCGACGTCGCCGGAGGCGCTGGAAGCGGCCCTTGGAGGCGAGCATGCCGGTGGCATCGACTTCAAGGCCCTCTCCGCTCTCCTGCGACACACCAGGCACACCCGGGTCATGCCGGCGAAACGCCTGAAGCGCTTGCGCATCGCGCGCAAAGTGCTCATGGCAGAACGAGCGCTGCTGCCATCGCCGGGCGGCAATGGTAAACGCCGCACGCGCGACCGCAGACGCGCCGGCACCTGCCATAGCTGTGCCGAGGCCCTGGAGCTTTTCGACACTGAGCTTAAACGCAGGGTCGAGCTGATTCGAGAGATTCGAGTATCGAATCTCGAACTCGAGAATCGTTATCGCGAAGAGCGGCACGATTCCTTCTTCAAGACATTTGGCCCCGAGCAGCTCACACCCGAGGACTACAGGGCCCTACCGCCGCTGCTGGTCTTTTTGAGCAGCAACAGCCTCAGCGATGCGGAGAAATCGACGCTGGTCGATATTCTCGGGTCCGACATGCCCGTTAAGGTGCTTCTGGAAATTAATGAGCTTCCTGTGAGCGATCCCTCGAACGCGCCACCGGGATCGTTCACCGAGTGGACGCAGCAGATTGCTCGCATGACGATGTCCCTGGGGGAGGCTTTCGTCCTGCAAACGGCTGCGTCGCATCTGCCCCAGCTTGCGCCGCAAATCGTCGCAGGTCTGCGCCGCGAAGGCCCGGCGCTTTTCTGTATCTACACCGGCCCCGACGTTTCACGGGCTGTCATCCCGCATTATCTGCGTTGTGCCAGCGCGGTCGAGTCCCGCGCCTTCCCGAGTTTCGTCTACGACCCGGATCGCGGCGGGGACTGGGCATCCCAGTTCTCCTTAGAGGGAAGTCCTCAGGTGGATCGGGACTGGCCCGAGCAATGCTTCGCCTACGAGACTACCGATGGCCAGGCGGCGAGCGAAAGCCTCGTTTTCACCTGCGTTGATTTCTTGATGCTGGATCCGGGATTTGCGCAGCACTTCGTTATCGTGCCGCCGTCCCGCTGGCACGCAAACATGGTGCCCATGGCTCAGTATCTCAGCCTCTCACGGCAACAAGCCCTCGACAAGGTGCCGTTCGTCTACCTGATTGACGCCGAGGACCGTGTGCACCGGGTGGTCGTTCGACGCGCCCTGGTGGCGTCCGCGCGCAAGTGCTTAGCTAGCTGGCGAAGGCTCCAGGAGCTGGGAGGGATCCGCAACTCGCCTGCGCTACGGCTACTCGAGGAGCAGCGGGCTCGACTCGAAGAGGAACATCAGCGCGCTATCAAAGCGCTAGAGGCGGCGCACCCGGTCCAAACCGATACAACGATGGCGGAGTCAGTGCCAGCCGAGGCAGAGCCGCCGGAGCAGGGGGGCGAGGCACCGGCGGCCGAGGTCTCGCCACCGAGCGACCAAGCCTACATCGACACCGAGCTCTGCACGACCTGCGACGACTGCATCGAGCGAAACGCCCGAATGTTCGCCTACAACGAGGCGAAGCAGGCCTACATCAAGGACATCAGGTCCGGGACCTACCGGGAACTAGTCGAAGCGGCGGAGAACTGCCCGGTCTGTATCATCCACCCGGGCAAGCCGTGCGACCCCAGCGAGCCCGGGCTGGAGGAGCTGCAAAAGCGGGCGGAGTCGTTCAACTGAGGTTGGCGACGACGACCGTAAACGTCACGCGGCGACCCGCACCCTGCGGTAGTTCCGTTGTCGCGCATCGATACCGAAAATCCTGGGCCGGTCAGGATCCGAGACCGCCATGTCCTCCGGATCGAGAATTCCCAGATAGGCCTTCATGCTCCGTGCCGCTTGCCGGCCGGCTCCCATGGCGAGGATCACGGTGGCGGCCCCGGTTACGATGTCCCCGCCGGCAAAGATGCCGGCCAGTGAGGTTCGTTGCTGGTCGTCGGCCTCGATGTAGCCCCACTTGTTGAGTTCCAATTGGGAGGTCTGACCCATGATCGGGTTGGCGTTGGTGCCGATAGCGTAGATCACCATGTCCGTTTCGAAGTCGTACTCGCTCCCCTCAATAGGTACCGGCCGCCGTCGGCCGGAGCCATCGGGCTCACCGAGTTCCATGCGAATGCAACGCAAAGCCCGCACGTTGTTGTTGCCGTCGTCCAAAATTTCCACCGGCGCCGTCAGCCAGTGAAACATGACGCCCTCCTCCTCGGCGTGGTCGACCTCCTCCGCACGCGCCGGGCTCTCGACACGGCTGCGCCGGTACAGGCAATGCACTTTCTCCGCCTCCAAACGCAGTGATACGCGCATCGCATCCATGGCGGTATTGCCCGCGCCGATGACGGCGACCTTGCGGCCCATGTGTAAAGGCGTATCTTTTTGCGGGAACTGCCCCGCCTGCATCAGGTTGCAGCGGGTGAGAAATTCGTTGGCTGAGAGCACGCCGTTGAGCGCCTCGCCCGGTATGCCCATGAACTTGGGATAGCCGGCCCCGGTGCCGATGAACACGGCGTCGAATCCCATCTCTTCGCGCAGCTGCTCGATGGTGAACAGGCGACCGACAAGGGTGTTGCATTCCACCTTGACGCCCAGATCGATGACCTTGCCAAATTCTGCGTCGACGATGTCGTTGGGGAGACGGAATTCGGGAATGCCATAGCTCAGCACGCCGCCGGGACGGTGCAGGGCTTCGTAGATGACGACTTCACAGCCTGCCTTTGCCATGTCCGCAGCGCAGGCGATGCCGGCAGGTCCCGCGCCCACGATGGCCACCCGGCGACTGTTCGGCTCGATATACGGCTCGCTGGTCCAACCCTCGGCGACCGCCATGTCGCCGACGAATCGCTCCAGCCGGCCTATGGCAACGGGCTCCAGGTGATCGCCGACAATGCACACCTGCTCGCACTGCGACTCCTGGGGACAGACCCGGCCGCAAATGGCCGGCAGCAGGTTGGTATCCGTGATCACGTCGTAGGCGCCACGGAAATTCTGGTCGCAGATCTTCTGGATGAAACCGGGGATGTCGATCTCCACCGGGCAGCCTTTCACGCAAGGCTGCTGCGGGCACATGATGCAGCGCTCAGCCTCGTTGAGAGCGTTCGCCAGCGAGTAACCGAGCGCCACCTCGGAGAAGTTGCACACCCGCCCCTTCGGGTCCTGCGTGGGCATGGCGGTACGATCCTGCGGGATGTTTCGGATAGTCTTTTTTGCCATGTCCAGTATCCGGGTAGCCCGTCGTCGGCGCGATCACTCGATTGCGGGTTGCTCCTGCCCCAAGCGACACCCTTGGTTGCGACTCCAGCGCTCCAGAGCAACCCGCTCGTCCTCACGAAAGCGGGTCAGCCGGCGCATGAGTTCGTCGAAGTCGACCTGGTGGCCATCGAAATCGGGACCGTCCACGCAGCAGAAACGCATCTCGCCGCCGACGGAAACTCGACAGCCGCCACACATGCCGGTACCGTCCACCATGATCGGGTTCAAGCTGACAGTCGTCTTGATGTCGCGCGGTCGCGTCGCCTCGGCGCAGAACTTCATCATTACCGGCGGCCCGATGGCGATGACCTCCTCGATGTCGGGATGCTTCTCCACGGCCATCTCGATCCCATCGGTTACCAGACCCTTGATACCTGCCGAGCCGTCGTCGGTGCAGATGATCAGCTCGTCGCAGACATCCTCGAATTTTCGCTGCCAGAAGATTAGGTCCTTGCTGCGGAAGCCGACTATACCAATTACGTAGGCGCCGGCCTCCTTGAACGCCCGGGCCTGGGGATACACCGGCGCCACCCCGAGGCCGCCGCCGACGCAGGCGACCTTTCCCAGCTTGCCGATGTCGCTCGGCTTACCCATGGGGCCTACCATGGCGTAAAGCGCGCTACCCACGGTGCAGCGTTGCTGCATCTCCAGGGTGGTCTTGCCCACCGCCTGGATCACCAAGGTGACGGTCCCTTGCTCGCAGGAGAAGTCGGCGATAGTCAGCGGAATGCGCTCGCCCTCGGCCTGGCACATGACGATGACGAACTGTCCCGGCCTGGCGGCTTTGGCCAGCAGCGGATGCTTCACCTCCAAGAGGAAAGTGGAATCAGAGAAGTCTTCGCGGGCGATTATGTCGTACATGCCACATCACTTCTGGATCGGCCGTGGCCGAGGGAAAATCGGCCCAAACTGGGCTCGTCTTAAGCATAGTGCGTCAAACCCTCCCGTTTCTCAGGCAGGCCGACAATGACCTAGATCAAAGGATAGGCCTTTTCAGCTGAAAATTGCCAGATAGAGGAGTCATCCGCCCAATCCCTTATTTCCGGCCGCGCTTCCATTGACCTCCGTCACTTAACTTACCCCCCAAATCCGGTAAAAAGTACTTGTTGCGCCCGCTCGGGGCCCGCTCCTGAGGGCGGGATGCGTGTGCCACGAGAGAAGACATGAGTCAACGTGACCACGATTTAACGCAGCCGCCGGATTTGCGTCACGGCGGGTTCTCCGGCGTCGAACGCACCCGGCGCCCCCGCTACGTGGATCTGCTGCCGCCCTGCAACCACGCCTGTCCCGCCGGCGAGAATATTCAAGCCTGGCTCGCGCTCGTTCAGCAGAACCGCTTCGAGGAAGCGTGGCGTCAGATCGTCGAAGACAATCCGCTGCCGGCCGTTCACGGGCGCGTCTGCTACCACCCCTGCGAGGACATCTGTAATCGCGTGCATCTCGACTCGCCGGTCGCGATACATGCCGTGGAGCGCTTCCTCGGAGACCAGGCCATCGCTAAGCAGTGGCGGCCTTCGAATCCGGCCGCTCCCACCGGCAAGCGAATTCTCATCGTCGGCGGCGGCCCGAGCGGACTATCCTGCGCCTGGCATCTGGCGCGACTCGGGCACGAGGTAGAGATCCGGGACGCGGGTCCGCTGGCAGGCGGCATGATGCACTTCGGTATTCCCAAGTACCGGCTGCCGCGAGACGTGCTCGATGCCGAGATTAGACGCATCGAAGCCGCCGGCGTGCGTATCGTTTTGGAGCACAAGGTAGAAGACCTGCAGACGGAAAAGGAATCCGGCGGATTTGACGCCGCCTTCGTCGCGGTGGGCGCGCATCTCAGCCAACGCACCGATATTCCCGCCCGCGACGCCGGCAAGATACTCGACGCCATGAGCTTCCTTCGCGACGTGGAAGGCGGTGAGCGCCCGAAGCTGGGACGCAGGGTCGCGGTGTACGGCGGCGGCAACACGGCCATGGATACCGCGCGCACGGTGAAGCGTCTCGGCTACGAGCCGCTCATCATCTACCGGCGCGACCGCGCGCACATGCCAGCGCACGACTTCGAAGCCGACAACGCCATCGAGGAGGGAGTCAAGATCCACTGGCTGCGGACCATCAAGGAAATCGATCACACGACCTTCAAGGTCGAGGCCATGCGCATTGATGACAATGGTCGACCCGTACCTACCGGGGAGATCGAAACCCTCGAGGCAGATTCGCTAATCCTCGCGCTCGGGCAACGCACCGATACCGACTTTCTGCATCGCGTGCCGGGCGTCGAGTTTCAAACCGACGGCACCGTGAACGTAAACGAGCAGATGATGACTGGCTGCCCCGGCGTATTCGCCGGCGGTGACATGGTGCCCGCCGAGCGCACGGTCACCACGGCGGTGGGGCACGGCAAGAAGGCCGCGCGCCACATCAACGCCTGGCTCAAGGGTGTCGTCTACGAGAAGCCGGCCTCACACGTGCTCGCGGATCACGACCGCCTAAACGTTTGGTATTTCACCGATGCGGCCAAAAAGGCCGAAAGACAGATCGACTTTGAGGCTCGGCGTACGAGCTTTGAGGAGGTGATCAAGGGACTGGGTGAGGACGAGGCCCTGTTCGAGTCGCGTCGCTGTCTTTCCTGCGGCAACTGCTTCGAGTGCGACGCCTGCCTCGGCGCCTGCCCCGAGAACGCGGTGATCAAACTCGGTGCCGGAAAACGCTATCGCTTCGACTACCAAAGATGCACCGGCTGCGCCGTGTGCTTCGAGCAGTGCCCCTGCGGCGCCATTGAGATGATTCCAGAGCCCGCATGATTAAGAGTTCGATAATGCCCTTGTTTACGGGAGAGCGCGGATGACGGGAAAACAGGTCACCCTCGACGGTAACGAGGCAGTCGCAAGCGTCGCTTATCGGACCAACGAGGTGTGTGTGATCTATCCAATCACGCCGTCGTCGCCCATGGGTGAGCATGCCGACCAGTGGGCGAGCGAGGGTCGGGAAAACGTTTGGGGTTGCGTACCCGTCATCGTAGAGATGCAAAGCGAGGCCGGAGCGGCGGGCGCGGTGCACGGCTCGCTGCAGACCGGAGCGCTCAGCACGACCTTCACCGCTTCGCAGGGTCTTCTGCTTATGATCCCCAACATGTACAAAATTGCGGGAGAGCTGACGGCGACGGTATTCCACGTCGCGGCCCGCTCGGTGGCGGCGCAGGCTCTGTCGATCTTCGGAGATCACTCTGACGTCATGGCGACCCGTTCCACGGGCTGGGCCATGCTTGCATCGAGCTCGGTGCAGGAGTCCCACGACCTCGCGCTCATCGCCCAGGCGAGCACCCTGGAATCGCGGTTACCCTTTATCCATTTCTTCGACGGCTTTCGCACCAGCCACGAGATCAACAAACTGTTCCTGCTATCCGATGCGGACGTCCAGGCAATGATTCCAGACTCGCTTGTGATCGCCCACCGCGAGCGCGGCCTTAATCCCGACCGTCCGGTGATGCGAGGCAGCGCGCAAAATCCCGACGTTTATTTCCAGGCTCGCGAGACGGTGAATCCTTTTTACTCACAAGCCCCCGAGATCGTCCAAGGCGTGATGGAACGTTTTGCCAATCTCGTCGGGCGGCGTTACCGGCTGTTTAACTATTTCGGTGACCCAGAAGCCGAGCGTGTCGTCGTGTTAATGGGATCGGGGGTCGAGACGCTGCGCGAAACGGTTGAGCACCTCAATGGTCTGGGGAAATCCGTGGGCGTGGTGCAGGTGCACCTCTATCGACCGTTCTCGGTAGCACATTTTCTCCAAGCGGTCCCGGAGACCGTCAAGGCGGTGGCGGTGCTGGACCGCACCAAGGAGCCGGGCGCAACGGGTGAGCCCCTTTACCAGGACGTGGTCGCCGCGTTTGCGGAAAAACGCGCAAGCGGCGCGCCGTCGGGAGATTCCGTTCCGCGGGTCATTGGCGGGCGCTACGGTCTCTCCTCCAAGGAGTTCACGCCGGCCATGGCCAAGGCGGTGCTGGACGAGCTCGCCCAACAACGGCCTAAGAATCATTTCACGGTAGGCATTCGAGATGACTTGTCGGGCACCAGCCTCGAATATGACCCCGCGTTCGATATCGAATCCGATCACACCGTGCGCGCCGTGTTCTACGGTCTGGGCGCCGACGGGACCGTGGGCGCCAACAAGAATTCCATCAAAATAATTGGAGAAGACCCCGACATTTACGCCCAGGGCTATTTCGTCTACGACTCGAAGAAGTCCGGTTCAAGGACGGTGTCGCATCTGAGATTCGGTCCAAAGCCTATTCAAGCTCCTTACCTAATCCGCTCGGCAAGCTTCGTTGCCTGCCACCAGTTCGGATTTCTCGAACGGCCCGATATGCTCCTACACGCCGCCGATGGGGCAACCCTCCTGCTCAACAGCCCGTACGAGTCAGACGCGGTATGGGACCAGTTACCGCGCGCAGCTCAGCAGACCATTATCGATAAACGCATCCGCCTGTTCGTCATCGACGCCCAACGGGTGGCGCGCGAAAATGGAATGGGTACCCGTATCAACACCGTGATGCAGACTTGTTTCTTCGCCATAGCAGGCGTGTTACCGCGTGATGAAGCCATCGCCAAGATCAAGGAGGCCGTAAGCAAGACCTACGGCAAAAAGGGTGAGGATGTGGTTCGGCGGAATTTCGAGGCCATAGACCAAACGCTCGAGAACCTTCACGAGGTAGCCATCCCTTCGGCGGCGACGAGCGACCGCGAGACCCCCGAAATCGTACCCGCGACGGTGCCCAAGTTTATCAAAGACGTGACCGCCATGATGATGGCAGGCAGGGGAGACGAGCTGCCGACGAGCCGGCTTCCCAACGACGGCACCTACCCTACGGCCACGACCCGCTGGGAGAAGCGCCGGATCTCGATGTTTGCCCCCATATGGGAGCCGGATATCTGTATACAGTGCGGAAACTGCGGATTCGTCTGCCCGCACAGCGTGATCCGCACCAAGTTTTTTGATCAATCCACGCTGGATTCGGCGCCGACGGCCTTTCGCTCGGCGCCGCTCAGCGGCCGCGGCTTTCCGGATATGCGTTACACGCTGCAGGTGTACGCCGAGGACTGCACGGGCTGCGCGCTCTGCGTCGAGGTCTGCCCGGCCAGGAGCAAGGAGAAAAGTGGTGTCAGAGCCATCAACATGGCGCCGCTTGACCCGGTGCTCGATGAGGTACGCGACAGCCTGCAATTCTTTGAGTCAATACCGGACAACGATCGCGGCCGGATTGATTTCTCCACCGTGCGGGGGGTGCAGTACCTCACGCCGCTGTTCGAGTTTTCGGGAGCGTGCGCGGGCTGCGGAGAGACGCCCTACTTAAAGCTCATCTCGCAGCTTTTCGGTGACCGCATGATCGTCGCCAACGCGACCGGATGCTCATCCATCTACGGCGGAAACCTGCCCACCACGCCTTGGAGCACCGACGGCGAGGGGCGCGGTCCCGCCTGGTCCAACTCGCTTTTCGAAGACAACGCCGAGTTCGGGCTCGGCTTCCGGCTGACCGCGGACGCGCACCGCGCTCTGGCTGAGCGACTTCTTCTAAAGTTAAAAAGCGAGCTCGGCTCCGAACTCGTCGATGCGCTGCTTCAATCGCCGCAGCAGGAAGAGTCTCAGATACGCGAGCAGCGAGTCCGGGTGGCTGCTCTGAAAGCAAAGCTCAAAGCGCTGGACAGCGACGACGCCCGACGGCTTCTGTCACTGAGCGATCATTTCGTGCGACGCAGCATCTGGATTGTTGGCGGTGACGGCTGGGCGTACGACATCGGCTACGGCGGCCTTGACCACGTCCTCGCCAGCGGGCGGGACGTGAACGTGCTGGTGCTCGATACCGAGGTTTATTCCAACACCGGCGGACAGATGTCCAAAGCGACTCCGCTCGCGGCGGTCGCCAAATTTGCCGCATCGGGAAAACCGGTTGCCAAGAAAGATCTTGCGCTGCAGGTAATCGCGTACGGAAACATATACGTCGCGCGCGTGGCGATGGGCTCGAACCCGCAGCAGACGCTGCTTGCGCTCCGCGAGGCGGAGGCCTATCCGGGCCCCTCCTTGGTCCTTGCCTACAGTCACTGCATCGCCCACGGCATCAACATGCAGTACGGTCTGCGGCAGCAAAAGCTCGCCGTGGACAGCGGCCACTGGCCGCTCATTCGCTATAACCCAACCCTTCGCGAGAAAGGCAGCAATCCGTTCATGTTGGACTCACAGCCTCCGCGTATAGCGTTGAAAAAATATGCATACAACGAGGTCCGTTACCGGATGCTGACCCGTAGCCATCCTCAAGATGCCGAGCGCCTGATGGCGATCGCACAGGAAAACATTCAGGTGAAGTGGCGCGTCTACGAGGAGATGGCAACCCGCGGCGATCCGAGCTTTCACTTCACTCGCGAAGAATAAAATTTCTATTGACTAAAAAGCCGCAGAGGTCGTCCCGATGAATTAGTCGGAAGGAGTCAGTCATGGACCTTCGTACAAAATACATGGGCTTGGAGCTAAGAAACCCTCTCGTTGCGTCTGCTTCACCTCTCTCCGAGGACATTGCAAACATAAAGCGCATGGAGGACGCCGGCGCTGCCGCCGTGGTGATGTTTTCTCTCTTCGAAGAGCAAATTCGCCACGAAGAAGAGGCTGTGGCCCACTTGACGAGCTACGGCGCGGACAGCTTTGCCGAAGCTTTGAGCTATTTTCCCGATGTGGAAGAGTTTCAGATCGGGGCCGAGCAGTACCTCGAACTTATTCAGCGAGCGCGCGGGTCCGTCGACATCCCGGTTATCGCCAGCCTGAACGGTCTTACCAACGAGGGTTGGATTGACTACGCCAAGCTTATGCAGGAGGCGGGCGCGAACGCCATTGAGCTCAACGTTTTTTACATCCCTGCCGACATCGAGACCACGGGACGAGATATTGAGGAGCGATACGTCGAGATCGTCAAGCGCGTCAAAGGGGCAGTGACGGTCCCAGTCGCGCTCAAGCTGAGCCCCTTCTTCAGCGCGTTCGGCAACATGGCGCGCCGCCTGGACGAAGCCAGAATAGACGCCCTGGTGTTATTCAACCGCTTTTACCAGCCCGACTTCGATATTGACCGCCTCGAAGTTTCGCTGAGCCTCGAGCTCAGCGAGCCTTCCGAAATTCGGCTCCCTCTTGCCTGGATCGCCATGCTCTACGGCCGCGTGCACGCCTCACTGGCGGCGACGCGGGGCGTCCATAGCGCCGTCGAGATCATCAAGTACGTGATGGCCGGCGCAGACGCCGTCATGACGACGTCTGCGCTGCTAAAGAACGGCATAGGATATGCCGAGCATCTGCTCCGCGATCTCGAGGAGTGGATGGAGGCGCGGGAGTACGCTTCGATTAACCAGATGAAGGGTTCCATGAGCGAACGAAACGTCGCCGATCCCACTGCGTTCAAACGCGGCAACTATGTGCGAATGCTCGAGCAGTACAAAAGCGCATATATAGCGTGACTTCAAACAAGCGGCCGAGGCTTGACGGCGTTTGCGCCCGGTTCTTTCATGCTCGACTTTGGAAAAGGTAGTCACCCGAGAAAATTGACGGCTCTTGCCAAAGCCGAGGGCCCGGCGCCCATTCGCGAGGCTCGAACATCGCGCAGACTCAATCACTGAAGCGGATTTTTCATATTTCAGTCACCCACCATTCAATACCAGCCCATCCGATCCTTGAATCCCTGCCAGACTATGGCGGCGGGGACGAACCAGGGGCGGCCATCGTAGAGCGGTATAGCGCGGAAAGGCGCGTCGTCAAAAGCGGTCTCCGCTTGCGGGTCGCCGAGGATCCGAAGCGCCGCCTTGCGACCGAGCCAGCGCGCCCATACCACGCCTGAGCCACAAAAGCCCGTGGCGTAGTGCACGCCCTCGTGCACGGCAAGCTTGGGAAGTTCATCGTAGGTCATTGCCACCAAGCCCCACCAGCAATGTGTAATGCTCACGCCATCGAGCTCCGGAAAAATCGTGATGAGCTGACGATAGAGGTGGCTCATTTTCTTGTTCGGATCGTCGGTGTTCGCGCCGCGGCGTCCGCCGAACAGGATCCGCGTCCCGCCCGGAGACGGACGATAGTAGTGATACAGGTGGCGCGTTTCACCGAGCATGCGGCGCTTCGGCATCAGCCGATTCATCACCTCGCTATCGAGCGTCTCTGTGGCGATAATCTGACTCGCCACCGGCACCAGCCGGCGCGCGAGCCACGGAAGCGCGTGCCGCCCCGTGTAACCGTTGGTGGCGATGACCACGTCGTGAGCGAAGATCTTTCCCCGTGACGTGCCAATCTCAAAACCGTCGGACTCGCGGCGTAATCCCAGCGCCGGGGTCCACCCGTGGACGACGGCGCCCGACCGCTCTGCACGCTCGAGCAGGCCGCGATGAAACAGCCCGGGGTGCAGACCGCCAATGTCGGGGCGCACCGCGCCGCCGTGGTAAAGATCGGTACCAATCTCGGTGTGCTGCTCGGCGCGCGGGACGACGTAAGCTTCGATGCCGAGCTCCCGCCGCAACAGTTCTGACTCGCGGGCGAGCCCATCGTAGTGGGCCGGGCGCACGGCGCCGGTGAAGCGGCCGACGAGTGAATATCCGCACTCAATGCCTTCGTCGCGGATAAAGCGCGCCAAATCCTCGCGCGCCGCCTTGCTTTCACCATAGATCGCGAGAGCGCGTTCACGCCCGAGCGTGTCCATCATTTTTCGAAAGCCGATGCGGATGTTGCCCGACGCAATCCCGCCGTTACGGCTGGATGCGCCTTCGCCGGGACAATCCTTTTCCAAAACGTGCACATCGCGTCCGGCGCGCGCGAGGGTGAGCGCCGCAGACAGGCCGGCGTAACCGGCGCCCACCACAACCACGTCGCAGCGCTTTGCAAGATCAACCGCCAGCCGCTCCTGGAGCGGAGCCCCCTCCCACCAGTAAGGGGTTTCCAGAGTTTTCGCGTTCATCGGGAACCGATACAACGGAAACCGGGGCGCGTCCGCCCCGGCAAATACCAATCTGTTGCGTTCACGCCGGGCTCAGGCGTTGCTCAAGCGATCTGGGGTTTCTGTACAGGCCCGCGGCGCACCGCGAGCACTTGCTGGATCACCACCGGGGTCACCGCGGCCAGTGCCCAAAGATCGCTCTCTCCTCCTGGGGCCACGAGAAACATACCTGACAGCGCGCTCAGAACCCGGTACGGCCAGGTCACGGGTCGCGCGAAGTAGCCGCTGATGGCAATTGTCAACAGGACGATGCCCACGGCGCAGCTCAACGTGGTGATCAAGAACGCAGGCCAGGTGAAGTAGTCGTCGAGCACGATCAGGATCGCGGGCGAGTACACGAACACCATCGGCACGATCAGCTTGCCGATACCAAGCGTGAACGCCGCCACACCGGTCTTGAATGGGTTCGCTCCCGCGATACCCGCCGCCGCGTAGGCCGAGGCGCACACCGGCGGCGTGATCTCGGAGATCACGCCGTAATAGAGCACGAACAAGTGAGAAGCGAGCGGCGGAACGCCTAGGTTGGCCAGCGCCGGCTGTGCCACCGTGGCGAGCATGATGTAAAGCGCCGTGGTGGGGAGACCCGCGCCCATCAGGATGCAGGTAATTGCGATCAGCACCAGGGAAACGAACAGCGTCAGGCCGTCGATCTGAAAGTCGGCAAACGGGATCCAGGAGATGAGGGGGAAAAAAGTTTCGGCAATTTCCGTTGCCCCGTTGGTGACCATGAATCCGAGTCGAAAGCCCAGGCCGGTGGTGTTGACGACACCGACCACGATGCCGATGGCGGCGCAGACCGCCCCGACCGGCAGCGCGTAACGTACCCCCATCATGCAGCCGTCGGCGACATCCTTGATTGACATTCGGTGACGCGGATTGAGAAATCCCACCACCAAAGCGGTGGTGATGCCCCAGAAGGCGGCCATGTAGGGCGTGAACCCGCTGAACAAGACGTAGATGAGCGCGACCAGCGGCAGCGCGGTGGGCCAGCCGACCTTGATCACGTTCCAAAGCTTCGGGATCTCTTCTGGCGGCATGCCCCTTAAGCCCAGGCGCTTGGCCTCGAAGTGCACCAGCGATAGCACGCCAATGTAATGCATGGCCGCCGGAATGGAGGCGGCGATCACGATGGTGGTGTACGGCACCTCGAGAAATTCCGCCATGATGAAAGCGGCTGCGCCCATGATGGGCGGCGTGATCTGCCCGCCGGCGCTGGCGGCCGCCTCCACTCCGCCGGCGAAGTGGCCGGGATAGCCCATGCGCTTCATGTTGGGAATGGTGAGTGAGCCGGTAGAAACCGTGTTGGCAATAGACGAACCGGAGATGGTGCCGAAGAACGCCGATGAAACTACGCTCACCTTGGCCTGACCGCCGACGTAGCGCCCCGCAATCACCGTTGCCACGTCGACGAAGAATTGCCCGAGTCCCATGCGCTGCGCGAGCACGCCGAACAAAACGAAGTGAAACACCACGGTGGAGACGACCCAGAGGGTGACGCCGTAAATGCCTTCCGAGGGGAAGTACATGTTATTGATGAACTGCGGCCAATCGACGCCCGGGTGCTTGAGAATGTCGAAGGGCATGTAAGGTCCGAAGAGGGCGAAGCAGCTAAATATCAGGATGATGATCGGCACGATGGGCCCGAGGGTGCGTCGAACCGCCTCGAGCAGAACGACGATCAGCATCGTGCCCATGACGATGTCCGGCGGAGCCGGATTGCCCTGACGCATGGACTGGTCAATAAGCTGGTAGTCGATGCCGAGAAATCGAAGGTCCACACCGTGCCAGGTGAAGCCGATGTAGAGCGCGGGGATGATGCCGCAGATTGCCAGCATCCAGTCGTAAAGCGGCACGTTACCGATGCGCCACCAGGACGGCGGATGCAGCTCGGTGAGTTCGGAGTGACGGTGCAGAAACGGGAAGCCAATATAAATAAGGAGCAACACACCCGTCAGGTGAATGCCCATGTGCCAGTAGTCCACCGGCACTCCGGTACCGGCCGTCACGTAGTGATAGGCGGCGAATACGATTGAGAACACGAAAACGAAACGGACCAGCCAGGCGGACAGCGGGCGGGTGGCAAGCGCGGAGTCGTACTGGCGCTCAAGCTCCTCGAGCGACTTTGCGTCGATCTCGACGTTGATCTTGCTCATCTTGGCTCCTCCCCAATCCAAGAGAGACCGGCAAAGGCGGGGCCCGGCCGCCCGGACACTAGTGCCCGGGCGGCCGAATTTGTTGCCGATGGCGGCGCGATTAGCGCCGCGCGCGTTACTTGATCAGCCCCTTTTCCCGATAAAAGCGCTCTGCGCCCGGATGCAGCGGCGTCAGCACACCCTTGAGGGCCGTCTCCATCGTGATCACTTTGCCTTTGGGGTGGCCGGAGTCCAGCAGCTTGCGCGTATTGTTATTCCACAAGGCCTTGGTGATCTCGTAGACCAGGTCTTCCGGTTGATCCGCGCTGGTGACGAGCTGACCGTTCACCGCGATGGTTGGAACGGAGTAATTCACCCCCTCGTAGGTGCCCGGGCCGATCTCCGACTGCACGTAATATGGGATCAGCTTATGGATCGCGTCCTGCTCCTGCGGGCTGAACTTGTAGAGCTCAAAGCCCCGGGTGCTTCCCAGCTGAACCAGCGCAGACGAAGGCGTGCCCATGGCGTAGAAGTACGCATCCAGCTGTCCGTCGGCAATACGCTCAGCGCTCTGGGAGTTGTTGAGCTCGGCCGCGCTGATGTCGTCTCGGGTAATGCCATAGTGATCGAGGATACGCAGCACCGCCACCTGGGTGCCGGATCCGGCTTGCGCGATGCCAACCCGCTTGCCCTTGAGGTCCTTAAGGGAACCAAGCGTCGAGCCCTTCGGCAACACCAGGTGCATGTCCTCGGGAAAGAGGTTCGCAATAACGCGGATTTTGTCCTTGCGATTGCCTTCGAACTTGCCAACCCCGTTGTAGGACTCGTAGATGGTGGCCGCGCCGGAGAGCCCTGCTTCCAGCTGCCCGGCCTGGATCGAGTTTACATTTGCCACCGAGGCGTTGGTCGAGACCGCAATCGCCACCAGTCCCGGAACGCCGCAGGCGCCGCCCTTGTCGCAGGGCCGGGAGCCAGGCGGATTCGAGATGGCGTTGGCGATGAGGCCGCCGATGGGAAAGTAGGTCCCGCCGGCGCTGCCTGTGCCAATGCGGAAGAATTTCATCTCTTGGGCCTGGGCCGCGGGAGCCACTGCAAGCGCAGCAGCGAGCGCGGCGGCGGCCGCGAGGAACGTACGTTTCTTCATGGGATAACCTCCAGCTAGCGGGGACCCGGACGGGTGCCCCTTTATTATTTCTCCGGTCGCCCAGAGCTCGCAGCGCCACTTGGCGGGGCGACGGGCCAAGAGTGAGCAATTTCAATAGCACTTGTCAAACGATCATCGCGAAGGCCCGCCATGCTTGCGTCGGGAACCGCAGCTATACATGGGGCCGCACACATTTCGCATACTTCCGGGTAAAGGCGGAGGGCATAGAAAAGATTGATAGCATCAATATCCCGGGGCGTGCTCGAACGCGGGGAGCGTGGGTAATGTTTGTTAGTACCATTCCCCCATTATCGGGAATGTGCGGCTAACGGAGAACATCGATGAACGAAACCGCAGATCTCAGGGAGTCGCACCTTCGCAGTGTGCTCAAGGAAATCACCTATCGAATTGTGGGCACCCTGACCACCGGGGTGCTCGCTTATACGGTGACAGGGGATTTCAAGATCTCTGTCACTATTTCCGCGCTCGAGCCTTTGGTCAAGACGATTGTCTACTACCTGCATTAACGCGCCTGGCAGCAGGTGCCGCGGGGAGTCGTGCGCAAGCTCTTGTGATCACGCTAGGGCATCGGTACCAGTGTAAGATCGGCTGTATCTCATTCAACCTTAGATTCTTTTTCTAGGTTTTTTCATCATCATTGGATTGCTGGAAAGCGAGTGCGAAATTACATTCGATATATAAGGGGAGAATCTGAATGAGAGGTGCCAACCTCGTCGCCAATGCCCTGGCCGCCGCCAGCGTCCGCACCGTGTTTACGCTCTCGGGCAATCAGATCATGCCGATCTTCGATGCCTGCATCGATGCCGGCATTCGACTGATTCACGTTCGCCATGAGGCGGCCGCCGTTTACATGGCGGACGCCTGGTCGCAGCTCACCGGGGACGTAGGGATTGCTCTTATCACCGCGGCGCCGGGATTCGCTAATGGATTGTCGCCGCTCTACACCGCACGGGCTTCCGAAAGCGCGGTTGTGCTTTTGAGCGGCGACGCGCCACTGGCCCAGGAGGGCCGCGGGGCGTTCCAGGAACTTAGGCAAACCGAAGTCTCTGCGCCTTTATGCAAGGCGGCTATTCGATCGCGCGAGGGGACGGAACTCGGTGAAGACATTGCCCGTGCGATCTGGATCGCGCGCTCCGGGCGGCCAGGCCCGGTGCATCTCGCGCTGCCCTTCGATCTGTTAAACGCGCAGGTTGTGTCGAAAAGCCCACCGGCCGTGGAAGATTTCGAGCGCCAGTGGACGTTTCTCGATCCGGCCGTGAGTGGCAAGATCCTCAAGACGTTGACCGCGGCGGGGCGGCCCCTCGTGCTCACGGGGCCCGCGCTCAACGCTTCACGCGCAGGTTCGACGCTCCAGCGGTTGTCGCAAGCGCTGAATTCGCCCGTCGTCTCAATGGAAAGCCCAAGAGGTCTGCGCGACCCAGCGCTGGGTGATTTTGCGCGGGTACTTCCCGAGGTTGATGTCGTCCTGATTCTCGGCAAGGTCATCGACTTCACCTTGGGATTCGGCAAGCCGCCGGTATTTGCGCCTAACTGCCGATTCATGGTCGTCGATCCGGAAAGCGAGTTTCTTGAACGCGCGAAGCGCATTCTCGGCGACAACTTAATCATCGAGCACCAAGCGGATGCTGATGCGGCGGCTGAAGTGCTCGTCGAGGCCGCGGCACAAACATCAAAACCACGAAGCGAGTGGTGCAGAAAAGTCGCCACGGCGATCGCTTCACGGCCTGACGATACAGAGGAACTTTCGTCGTCTGGGCGCATACTTCCGGCGGCACTTTGCCGAGTGGTGCAGCAGGTTCTCGACGCCGCAGACGATCCGATCTTGATTTGCGACGGCGGCGAGTTCGGTCAATGGGCGCAGGCCTGTCTCTCCGCGCCCACTCGGATTATCAACGGCCCCGCCGGAGCCATCGGAGGCGGGCTCTGTTATGCCATTGCCGCCAAGATCAACCGGCCGGACGCCACCGTCGTCGCGCTCATGGGCGACGGCACCGTAGGTTTTCATTTGAGTGAATTCGAAACCGCTTTGCGCTGTGATGCGCCGATCATCGCCATAATAGGACATGACGCCCGCTGGAACGCGGAATTTCAGATCCAGCTACGCGACTATGGCCCCCAACGACTAATCGGGTGTGAGCTTGGCGATACCCGATATGACCTGGCGGCGGCAGGCCTTGGCTGTCACGGCGAGCACGTTACCCATCCCGACGAGCTGGCCGGCGCTTTTCAACGCGCAATACAGAGCGGGCTGCCGGCTTGCGTTAACGTGCGAATAGAGGGTCTTGCGGCGCCGTCGGGATCCGCTCACTGACTGGCTATGATAAAAAAGGGGACACATATACCCATATGCGTCTCCACTATTTAACAATAATCGAGCTGGTCAGGGCGTGCTGAGCTAATAATCCCAGCCGGCCGCTTCTCGAAACGTTGTCGTTACGACGTGGACGCTGACTCCATCATGCCTTCCCTTCGCCGTCGTTCCATCAGACCGTCGAGCCAGTTGGGATCCATTTCCGGAACCGAAGAAAGCAGCAGATCGGTATATTCGTGATGAGGGGGCTGAAACATCTCTGCGCACGGGCCGTGCTCGACGATTCGTCCCTGCAACATGACGACCACTTCGTCGGAAATGGCCCGTACCGTCGCCAAATCATGGGTGATGAACATGTAGGCGAGGTTCAGTTCCCGCTGTAACCGATCCAGGAGCTTCAGGATGCCTTCCGCAACAATCTGATCCAGCGCCGAGGTCACCTCGTCACAGATAATAAAATCAGGCTCCGCGGCCAGCGCGCGTGCTATACAGATGCGCTGCTTCTGTCCCCCGGAGAGCTCGCCGGGAAATCGATCGATGAACTGGTCGGGGTCGAGCTCAATCAGGTTCAAAAGCTCGCGAATTCGATTTTCCAGCTGGTCTCCTTTCATGCCCAGGTAAAACGAGAGCGGGCGACCGATAATTTCACGAATGCGGTGCCGCGGATTTACCGCGGTGTCGGCCATCTGGTAGATCATCTGCGCATGGCGCAGCTGATCCTTTGTGCGCTTCCGGTAATCCCCCGGAAGCGGCTTGTCGTGTACCAAAACCCGTCCCTCTTTGGGCGGCAGCAGCCCGGTAATGACCCGCGCGGCGGTGCTCTTGCCGCTGCCGGATTCGCCGACGACCGCTACCGTCTGGCCGGGGTGAACATCAAAGGAGATGTCGTAGAGCACCGGAATATCTCCGTAGGCCGCAGTGACGTGCTCCACGCGTACCAAAGGCGCAGAATCCGTGTAGGTTCCCGTGGCCTGCTTTTTGAAAGTACGAACCGCCCACAGAGTTTTGGTGTACTTCTCTTTCGGATGGGCCATCATGGTGTCGGTGTCGGCTTCTTCGACAAGCTCGCCATAACGAAGCACCATGATCCGATCCGCCATCTGCGCCACCACGGCGAGGTCGTGGGTGATATAAATGGCCGCGGTATTGAACTGAGTGACGATATCCCGGATCGTGACCAGCACTTCGATCTGGGTGGTGACATCGAGCGCCGTGGTCGGCTCGTCGAAGATGATCAAATCCGGACGGCACGCCAGCGCCATGGCGGTCATCGCCCGCTGCAACTGGCCGCCCGACACCTGGTGCGGATAGCGATAGCCGATGTTATCCGGATCGGGAAGCAGCAGCCGCTTGTACAGATCCTTGGCGTCGGCTTCCGCCGCGTTTCTTGAACTCTTACCGTGTTTCACCGGCAGTTCCGTAAACTGGTCGATCAGTTTATGCGCCGGATTGAACGAGGCCGCAGCGCTTTGCGCCACGTAGGCAATACGAGAACCGCGTAACTTTCGCCTCTCCTCTTCGCTCGCCGCCATCAAATCCATACCGTCGAAAACGATGGAGCCGCCGGAGATGCGACAGCCGGGCCGGGCGAATCCCATGGCCGCGAGCCCCGCGGTGGATTTACCGGCGCCCGATTCGCCTATGAGTCCCAGCACCTCGCCCCGGTGCAAAACGATGTCGATGCCCTTGATGATCGGCTGCCACGTTTCATCGGCCTGCCCCTCGATGCGCAGACCGCGCATTTCAAGCAGGATGTCGCCCTTGGAGCCGCCGCTGGTGTTATTTTTCATCGCGCAATCCGCTGGTTTTATGCAGGAACCAGTCGACGACGAAATTGACGCCGACGGTCAACAGCGCGATGGCGCCCGCTGGAAGCAGCGGCGTCACGTCGCCGTAGGTGATCAGAGTTGCGTTGTCGCGCACCATGCTGCCCCAATCTGCGGTGGGCGGCTGAATACCCAGGCCGAGAAAGCTGAGCGCCGCGATGGTAAGGAACACGAAACAGAAGCGAAGTCCGAACTCGGCCACCAGCGGCGGCATGATGTTGGGCAGAACCTCCCGAATCGTGATCCAGCCGATGCCTTCACCGCGGAGCCGGGCCGCTTCAACGAAATCCATCACCACTACGTTCAGACTCACGGCGCGCGCAAGCCGGAACACACGGGTGGAGTCCAGCACCGCGATGATCACGATCAGTGTGGGTATCGAGGTGCCGAAAATCGTGAGCAACAGCAGTGAAAAGATCAGCGCCGGGATCGCCATCAGGACATCGACGAGCCGGCTCAGCGCCTGGTCCACCCAGCCGGCGAGAGCTGCCGCGAGGATGCCTGCAACGCCACCGATCAAAAATGCAAGACAGGTGGTGACGAAGGCGATGCCGATGGTGTTTCGCGCGCCGTAAATAAGCCGGGTCAGCATATCGCGGCCGAGATTATCGGTGCCGAGAACGAACGGTCCTCCCCAGGGCTCGAACTCGGATCCGACGATTTCGGACTCGCCATAAGGCGTCAACACCGGCGCAAACAGCGCCACGAAGACATAGCCAACAATGACCAGCAGTCCGAACTTGGCGCTCAACGGCGCTTTTTTTAATTCGCGCCAGGCGACCGACAGCCCGCGCTGTCTGGGCGGCGGCGGCAGCGCATCCGCCGTCTGTTCCACGGTGGTGTCGACGGAATCGCTCATCTCGGGTGCAGCAGCCGAGGATTGGTGATGATAGACAAGATGTCCGCCGTCAAGTTGAGGAGCACGTAGGTGGCGGCGAAAATCAGACTGCAGGCCTGCACCACCGGGATGTCGCGCTTTTGCACCGAATCGACAATCAGCTGGCCGAGTCCCGGATAAACGAACACCACCTCCACCACCACCACGCCGACAATCAGGTAGGCGAGGTTAATGACGATGACGTTGACGATGGGCGCCCAGGCGTTGGGCAGCGCGTGATGCAAAATAATATGGGACCGGCTCATGCCCTTGAGATTAGCCATTTCGATATAGGGGCTCGCCAGCAGATTGATAATCGACGCCCGGGTCATGCGCATCATGTGGGCAACGACCACCAGGGTCAGGGTTGTTGCCGGAAGTATGACCCGGTAGACGCGATCCCAGAATTCCGTATCGGGACTGACGTTGGAAAGGCTGGGAAACCAGCCGAACTTCACTGAAAAAAACAGGATCAGAATGTAGGCAACGAAAAACTCGGGCGTCGATATGGACGTCAGCGTGACCACGTTGACCATGCGATCGTAGATCGTGTTTCGGTACAGCGCCGCCAGGATTCCCAGGGTAAGCGCCAGCGGCACCGAGATGGCGGCGGCCACCAGGGCAAGGAACAGCGTATTGCTCAAGCGCACGCCGATGAGTTCGGAAATTTCCCGCTGGTTGGCCAGCGAGACACCGAAATCACCCTGCGCGATTCCGGCCAGCCAGGAGAGGTAGCGGGTGTGAGGGGGCAGGTCGAGACCCAGCTCCTTGCGACAGGCGGCGACGGTCTCCTTCGTCGCCCCCTGTCCCTGGATTTCCTGACAGAGATCTCCCGGCAGCAGCTCGACGCCGAGGAATATGATGAGGGAAACCGCGAACAACACGAGGAGGCCCAGCCCCAGTCGCTGGGCCACCAGTGTAACGAGCTTCAGCACGGCCTCTTATACCTTTAATTCAAGGTACGACGCGGCCTTATTACACAAACCACCAGCGTTCCAGCGCCTTGAGACCGTCCATGGTCCAGTTGCCGGCAATCTTGCCGTGTCCGACCTTCTTGTTGAGCCCCTCGACGTAGTTGTTGAACAAGGGCACGACCACTCCACCCTGTTCGCTGCAGATGAGCTGCATTTCGCGGTACATCTCGCGGCGTTGGTCCTCGTTGAGCTCAGCCCGCGCGAGCACCAGCAGCTGGTTGAACTTTTCGTTCTTCCAGTGGCTGTCGTTCCACGGCGCACCCTCGGCATAAGCGGTGGAGAACATCCAGTCTTCGGTGGGACGGCCGCCCCAGTACACCGCGCACCAGGGCTTTTTCAGCCACACGTTTGACCAGTAGCCGTCGTTGGGCTCGCGCACCACGTTGATATCGATCCCGGCCTTTGCCGCGTGCTCCTTGTACAGTACCGCGGCGTCCACCGCGCCACCGAAGGCGGCGTCGGCCGCGCTCAGGTCCACCGTCAGCTTGCTCAGTCCCGCCTGCTTGAGGTGGAACTTCGCCTTGTCGGGATCCAGCTCGTGCTGCGGCAAATCCTTGGCCAGATACCGATTGGCGCGCCCGATGGGGTGATCGTTGCCGATATAGCCGTGGCCCCGCAGGATGGTCTGAAGCAGCGCCTTACGGTCGAGACCATATTTGAGCGCGAGACGCACGTGGTTGTTGTCGAAGGGCGCGACGTCGGTGAGCATGGCAAAGGTGTAGTGGGCGTTGCCGCTCGACTCTACGATCTCTATGTTCTTGTTTCGCTTTAACAGGTGCAGGGTTTTGATGTCCAGGCGATCCATGGCGTCAATTTCACCGGTGGTTAGCGCGTTGGTCCGCGCCGCCACGTCCGCGATGGTGATCATCTCAGCGGAATCGAAGTGCCCGCGGCCCTGTTTCCAGTAGTTGGGATTGCGCTTCATCTTGATGCTGACGCCGGGCTCATAGCTTTCCAGCACGAAGCCGCCGGTGCCGACACCGGATTTCCAATCCACCTTGCCATCTTTCGCCGGCATGACGACGATATGGTAGTCGCTCATGATGTAGGGAAAATCGGCGTTGCCTTCCTTTAGGCTGACCTCGACCATGTTTTTGCCATCGGCTTTTAAATCCACGATAGACTCGAGGATTGCCTTGGCCGCGGACTTCGAGTCCTCGCCGCGGTGGTGCTGCACCGAGGCGACGACGTCGCTGGCATCCATGGTCTTGCCGTTATGGAACTCGACGCCTTGGCGCAGCTTGAAGCGCCAGGTCTTGGCGTCCGGGGTCGCTTCCCAGCTCTCCGCAAGCTCCCCGATCAGCTCGTTGTCGGCGTTCACCTCGGTCAGGTTATTGCGAAGCCCGTAGCCCATGGTCTGGCTGTAGGCGTTCTCAAAAGTACCCGGGTCGAGACTGTCGGTGGTGGAGCCATGGCCGAGTCCGAGACGGAAGTGCCCGCCCTGCTTCGGCGTCGCGGCCAGAGCGGATCCGCTTATCAGGGCTCCGGGTACCGCGGCGGCGAGTCCGAGTGCGGACATCTGCTTGGCGAAGTCACGGCGGGAAATGCGGCCTTCGGCGAGGGCCCGCTCCAGGTGTTTTTGCTTAGGCATTATTCTCTCCTCCAGTTGGCGTGCCCGGTTGCGCCCCTCATGGGGCCATCAGGCTTTGTCGTTCTTTCGGGACAGGCGGGGAGCCGGACCCGAGGGATAGGTATTTGCCTATTCTGCCCTGAATTGCCCCGGATACGAAGCCCTTGCTTTAGACGTTGGATTCCCGGCAATTCTCCCCGTCGGGTCTGTAGGCGAAAAGTGCAGAAAATCAGAATCAAAGATCTTTTATCAGCCCTTTTTGCTCGATAATCCGACACTGGCGAGTCTGTAATATGAGTAGCCCCGAGGAATAGGGTCCCAGCGGCTGAATTCTTTAGACTCGGTCCAATGGGCCGATATCGACTTCGGAACTAGTGTGCCGTCCCACCAGTAAGTTGCGATATATCGGCGAGCTAGCGGGTCGCCGGGCAAGGCGCGCCGAGGAGGAATAGCCGTAGCTATTGCGACGAGGTGCAACGCCGACCAGCGGCTTGGGAGCCGTCGAGATATGTAAGTTACTGGTGGGACGGCACACTAGATGCTTCCCGAGTTCGCAACCAACCGTTTTTCAGGTTTCGCCAGCCATTGAGCACGACGTCGACCAAAACCGTCTCCGAATCTCAGGAACAGAAGCGGATCCGGGTGTGGGACCCGCTTGTCCGCGCCGTCCACTGGACACTGTTGCTTGCCTTCTTCGTCGCCTACTTCACCGAGGACGACTTCCTGACCCTGCATGTATGGGCCGGCTATACGGTGGGCGCGCTGGTGGTGATGCGGGTGCTCTGGGGTTTCGTCGGTCCGCGGCACGCGCGCTTCAGTGACTTTCTCTACGGCCCGCGGGAGGTCTGGCGCTACCTCGTCGACCTGATCGCGTTTCGCGCCAGGCGCTATCTTGGCCACAGCCCCGCCGGCGGCGCGATGGTCCTCGCGCTCCTCCTGGGGCTGGCGGCCACCGTGTGGAGCGGACTCGAGCTTTATGCCGTAGAAGAGAACGCGGGACCGCTCGCCGGCCTGTCCGCAGACGCCTTGCCGCTGAACGTCCTCGCAAACGAAAGCAAGCGGGAGCGGGAAGGAGAGCGCGAGCAAGCGGAAGGGCGCGAGGATGCGCAAAGCCAGGGCGGAGAGTTCTGGGAGGCGATCCACGAGATGCTCGCAAATCTCATGCTCGCTCTCATTGTGCTGCACATCGCAGGGGTGCTTTTTGCCAGCGTGGTGCACCGGGAAAATCTCGTTCGCTCGATGGTGACCGGCTACAAGCGCGTGGACTAGACTGCGTCGCAGGCCGTCCAACTTCCGCAACACACAAAAACTGGCCTGCGAGCACGGCAATGCTGTCTAACGTTACGTCCTGCGGGCTCCGATTCAATAGAAGAGAAACCCACGGTGCTTGCTTATTTTACCGAAGCGATCCGCACGCTTTGATTCAAATCAATGCCTTATGCACCCCAAAATGGCTTGATTGCCCAATGCAGCGCAGCGCGGCAATCCTTCCCGGGGGTATAACCATGAGCGCGCGCCGCGCCTGGCATGAGGTTTTACGTGCGCTCGCGGTCGCCGCCATCGCGCTGATGTGGACTATGCCGGTCGCGGGACAATCCGCTTTGGACGACCGGGCGCGGGCCATGTTTCCGGACGCCGACCACGTTGGCGCCTTCACCGGCACTCCGCCGACCGCCGAGGTCGGGCGCGAAGGCCAGCTGCTTGGCTACGTGTTGCTGACCGATCAGGTGGCGCCTATCCCGGCTTATTCGGGGAAACCCATCAGCGTGCTGGTCGGCATCGACACCGCGGGCGTGATCCGTGGGGCCGAAATTATCGCTCACGAGGAGCCCATCCTGGTCATCGGCGTCACCGACGACGCGCTTGCGCGCTTCACCGCCCAGTACACAGGCCGCAGCGTTGATGACACGTTCAAGATTGGCGGACGGGAGCGTCCCGGAACGGTCAGACTCGACGGCATCAGCGGCGCGACTATAACGATGATGGTGCTGAATGCATCGATCTTGCGCTCGGTGAAGGCCGTGGCCGAAGCGCGCGGCCTGCCGCTCGCGCCCGGCGCGGAAGCTCAAATCTCCGCCGCCACGGAGCGGATGGCTGCGGCGCAGCCGACCAATACGGCGCAGCCCGACGCGGCGACGTTCGAACCCATCTGGAAAGAGGTCTGGGCCGAACGCACGCTGCGAGTATGGATTCTCGGCGCGGGACTTTTGCTGCTGACCGTGATCCTTTTCCTGCAGGACTGGCTCACGCGCTACCGGCGCCTGATCAGCACACTTCGCATCGCCTTCCTGGTCTATACACTGCTGTTTATCGGCGTTTATGCTCTCGCCCAGCTCTCCGTCGTCAACGTGCTGACTTTCGTGCACTCGGCGGTGCGCGATTTCCGTTGGGAAACGTTTCTTATCGAGCCGCTGATCTTCGTGCTCTGGTCATTTGTCGCGGTGTCTCTGCTGCTTTGGGGACGCGGCGTCTACTGCGGCTGGCTTTGCCCTTACGGAGCGCTGCAGGAGCTGGTCAACAAGGCCGCGCAGAAACTGCGCGTGCCGCAGCTTAATCTGCCGTCGCTGGTGCACGAGCGCCTGGTCGCGATCAAATACGTCATCCTGGTCGCGCTGTTCGGCCTGTCGATGCAGTCGCTGCCCGATGCGGTGCGTTACGCCGAGGTGGAGCCTTTCAAGACCGTGTTCGCCCTTCGCCTGGACCGAACATGGCCGTTCGTTGCCTATGCCCTCGGGCTGGTCGCCATCTCGGCGTTTAACGGCAAGTTCTTCTGTAAGTACCTGTGTCCGCTGGGCGCGGCGCTGACCATTCCGAGCCACTTTCGCATCTTCGATTGGCTGCGCCGGCGCAAAGAGTGCGGGCGTCCCTGTCAGACCTGCGCCACTGAGTGCCCCTCTCAGGCGATCCGCCCGACTGGCGAGATCGACGCCAACGAGTGCCACTACTGCCTCGACTGCCAGGTCACATTCTGGGATCCGTACAAGTGCCCGCCGCTGGTGGAGCATCGCAAGCGCGCCGAAAAGCACGGTCGCACGCTGGATCGGCTGCCGCTGCGCTGATCCGGAGCGCGCGCGGCTTGACCGGGGTCAATTACACCCAGCACGGCGTGCTTTACCGTACAGGGCGATCCAGCTTCCAACCCGAGATACAGGAGATCAGGCCATGATCCTTTCCGCTCGTCTGAAGTCCACCGCAATGATCCGCGTCGCGGCGCTGTTGCTGGCGCTGCCGGCCGCCGCCATCGCACAGGAGACCTCAGACCATCCGCAGACGACGCCTGGGGAGAAGGCCTACATGGGCGCTCCGACCCCGGGCAAGGAGGTCGAGCAGGTGATCACCCCCGGGGCGCCGAATCTGACGCGGCCGGAGTTCGAACGCGCGCAGCAGATCTACTTCGAGCGTTGCGCCGGCTGTCACGGCGTGCTGCGCAAGGGCGCCACCGGCAAGCCGCTGACCCCGGATATCACGCAACAGCGCGGCAGCGATTATCTGAAGGTGTTCATCAACTTCGGCTCGCCAGCGGGCATGCCGAACTGGGGCTCGTCCGGAGAAATGACCCCCGAAGACGTGGACATCATGGCCCGCTACCTGCAGCACGATCCGCCGAAGCCGCCGGAGTTCGGTATGGCCGACATGCGCGCGACCTGGAAGGTGCTGGTGCCGCCGGAACAGCGCCCGAAGAAGAAGATGAACGCCTATGACATCGAGAACATCTTCTCGCTCACGCTTCGCGACTCCGGTGAGGTGGCGCTCATCGACGGTGCCAGCAAGAAAATTATCAATATCGTCAGGACCGGCTACGCCGTGCACATATCGCGCACGTCGGCGTCGGGCCGTTACATCTACGTGATCGGGCGCGATGCGCAGATAAATCTTATCGATCTGTGGATGGAGAAACCCGACAACGTTGCCGTGATTAAAATAGGTCTCGAGGCGCGCTCGGTGGAGACATCGAAGTACAAGGGCTATGAGGATAAGTACGCCATAGCCGGAGCGTACTGGCCGCCGCAATACGTGATCATGAAGGGCGACACGCTGGAGCCGATAAAGATCGTGTCCACCCGAGGAATGACGGTCGACACACAGGAGTATCACCCGGAGCCCCGCGTCGCCGCGATCGTCGCTTCCCATGAGCATCCCGACTTCATCGTCAACGTCAAGGAGACGGGCAAAATCCTGCTGATCAACTATGAGGACATTGACAACCTCAGCGTCACCACCATCGGCGCCGCGCGGTTCCTGCACGACGGCGGCTGGGATCGCACCAAGCGTTACTTCCTCACCGCGGCCAACCAGTCGGACAAGATTGCCATCGTCGACTCGAAGGAACGCAGGCTTACGGCGCTGGTGGACGTGGACAAGATCCCGCACCCGGGGCGCGGCGCGAACCTCATCGATCCAGAGCACGGACCGGTGTGGGTCACGAGCGCGCTCGGCAACGAGAAGGTGACCTTCATCGGCACCGATCCCAAAGGTCACAAGGACAAGGCGTGGAAGGTGGTGCGCGTGCTTAAGGGACAGGGCGGCGGATCGCTGTTTGTGAAGTCGCACCCGAAGTCGAAGAACCTTTGGGTGGACACGCCGCTCAACCCGGACCCGAAGATCAGCCAGTCGATTGCGGTTTTCGACGTCAACAATCTGGACAAGGGATTCGAAGTGCTGCCCATCGCAGACTGGGCAGATCTCGGCGAAGGACCGAAGCGCATCGTTCAGCCGGAGTACAACAAAGCCGGCGACGAGGTCTGGTTCTCGGTCTGGAGCGGTAAAGATCAGCAGTCCGCGGTCGTCGTCGTCGATGATAAAACCCGGAAGCTGAAAGCCGTGATCAAAGACAAGCGGCTGATCACGCCGACCGGCAAGTTCAACATCTACAACACCGTGCACGACGTCTACTGAGTTCAAGCACGCTTGCCCGTGCCGGCGCAAACGCGTCGACACGGGCGCTTGCCAAAAGGAGGTAGACAGCATGGACAGTGTGGGTCGCGTGTATCTGGTCGGGGCTGGCCCCGGCGATCCCGATCTGTTGACGGTGAAAGCGCTGCGACTCCTGAGCGAGGCCGACGTGGTTGTCTACGACCGGCTGGTGTCGGAAGAGATCCTGGCCCTGGTACCCGACGGCGTCTCGCGCATTTTCGTCGGCAAGGCTGCCGGCAATCACGTTTTGCCTCAGGACGAGATCAACCACATCATTGTTAAGCTCGCACTCGGCGGCCATGTCGTTGTGCGGCTTAAAGGCGGTGATCCTTTCATCTTCGGCCGCGGCGGCGAGGAGGCGCTGCACCTCGCCGAACACGGTATCGAGTTCGAGGTGGTGCCCGGGATCACGGCCGCGGTGGCCTGCGCGGCTTATGCCGGAATTCCGGTCACGCATCGCGGGCTGGCGAGCGGCGTGCAGCTGGTCGCAGGGCACTGCCGCGGCAAGACCCCGCTGGAGCTCGACTGGCGTGCGCTCGCCCATCGCGAGCTGACGCTGATCTTCTATATGGGCCTTGCGAATCTCAGCGAAATCCGCGCCGGCCTGATGGGCGCCGGACGCCCCGGCGCTACGCCGGTCGCGGTGGTCGCAGACGGCACGAAACCCAGCCAGCGCCGTCTGATCACGACCTTGGACCGAGCTCCCGAGGACGTCGCCGCCTGCGGAATCGCCCCGCCCGCCGTGGTGATCATTGGCGACGTCGTTATGCTGTCGGCGAAGCTCGACTGGTTCGTGCCCAACGCCGAGATCGCCGCGCCGATTGCGCGCTATGGGCATGGTTGAACGAGTACGGGAGGCCTTTTTACTCGCTCCGCGCGCGGACCTGCCCGTTTGGTTTGAGCGGCCTATCTGTTGGCCCAAACTGCGGCGTGCTGCGGCGTTGGCCCTGCTTGCGTTTAGCGCCGCGTCAGTCGCCAGCGACCTTCCAAAGGAGCGCCAGGACGCGCTCGTTCACCTGCTTCGTCACGACTGCGGCTCCTGCCACGGCATGACCCTGCGCGGCGGGCTCGGACCACCGCTGACCCCGGCGGCACTCGATGGCAAAGCGCAAGCCGCGCTCGAGGCGACGATTCTTTACGGGCGAGCGGGCACGCCAATGCCCCCGTGGCAAAACATGCTCAGCGAGGCTGAGGTCCGCTGGCTTGTCGAGGCTCTGAAATCCGGGAGCTTGCAATGACGCCGCCCAGGACGGCGAAACCGACGAAGCGGCGCCCGCGCCGCATCGCGGTGCTCGCCACCGCGCTGGCGGCGACGCTGCTGCTCGGCTTCGGCGAGCCGCGCGGCACCGGCGATCTCGGGCTTATCGTCGAGCGCGCGACCGGCCGTGTGCAGGTGGTCGATACCACCGCACGCACGAGCCTGGGCACGGTGGAGGGTTTGGGCGATCTTTCCCACGCGTCCATCGTCTACTCGCGCGATCAGCGATACGGGTACGTGTTCGGTCGTGACGGCGGGCTGACCAAAGTCGATTTGCTCAAGGGAAGCATCGTGCGGCGGGTGATCCAGGCGGGAAACAGCATCGGCGGCGCCATCTCCACTGACGGCACGCTAATTGCCGTGTCGAACTACGAGCCGGGGGGCGTGCGCGTGTTTGACGCGGCGACGCTGGAACCGGTGGCCGAAATCCCGGCCACCTATGGCAGCGACGGCAAACGCTCGAAGGTCGTGGGCCTTACCGACGCGCCGGGCCAGCGCTTCGTCTTCAGCCTCTACGACGCCGGCGAAATCTGGGTTGCGGACTTGAGCGATCCAGAGAACCCCGAGGTGCAGCGATTTCGCGATGTCGGCCTCCAGCCCTACGACGCGCTTGTGACCGACGACGGCCGCTACTACGTCGCCGGACTGTTCGGCGAGGACGGGCTCGCCCTGCTGGACCTGTGGCACCCCGAGCGCGGCGTCAAGCGTATCCTCGACGGCTATGGCCGCGGCGAGCGCCCGCTGCCCGTGTACAAGATGCCGCATCTGGAGGGCTGGGCCATGGCCGGCGACCGCGCCTTCTTGCCGGCGGTTGGACGTCACGAGGTGCTGGTGGTCAGCCGCGAGGACTGGACCGAGGTGGGCCGCGTTGCCGTGCACGGCCAGCCGGTGTTCGTGATGGCGCGGCCTGACGGGCGCCACGTCTGGGTCAACTTCGCCCATCCCGACAACGACACGCTGCAGGTCATCGATACCGAAACACTGAAGATTGTGCGCACGCTCAAGCCCGGAAAGGCCGTGCTGCACATGGAATTTACCCGCGCGGCGAAAACGTCTGGGTCTCGGTGCGCGACGAAGACCGCGTGGAGATTTACGATACGCGCACATTCAGCAGGCTGGAGACGCTCAATGCCGACAAGCCCAGTGGCATCTTTTTCACCGCCCGCGCCCACCGCATCGGACTGTAAGGACCGCGTGGAGCCGGCAGCGGAGCGCGCCGACGCGCTGTGCGCGCTGGAGCGTCATTTGCTCGACGACTTCCAGCGAAATTTTCCGCTGACGCCGGCGCCGTTCGCTGAGATCGGCGCGCGTCTGGGTGTGGACGAGTCCAAGGTCATCGAAACTCTCGCGGGTCTCCAGACCCGCGGCTACGTCAGCCGCGTAGGACCGGTGTTTGCGCCGCGTCGCGCGGGCTACAGCCTGCTCGCCGCTCTCGCGGTTCCGGCCGCTCGCGTCGACCAGGTGGCAGCGCTGGTTAACGAGTACCCTGAGGTCAACCACAACTATGAGCGCGAGCACAGCTTTAACCTCTGGTTTGTGGTCACCGGCGACAACGAGGAGCGGGTGGCACGCACCCTGGACGAGATCGAGGGACGCACCGGCCTGGAGTCGCTGCGTCTGCCCCTCGAGCATGCTTACCATATCGATCTAGGATTTCCGCTGTGGCCATGAATCACCCAAACCAGGTACTGATCGGCGCGGTGCAGGAGGGATTGCCGCTTACGCCGCGCCCGTACCTGGAGATCGGCCAGCGCATTGGCATGAGCGAAGCCGAGACAATTCGTTTAATCGACGATCATCTGCGCGACGGCGTGATCAAGCGCATCGGCGTCATCGTGCGCCATCACGAGCTCGGCTTCTGCGAAAACGCCATGGTCGTCTGGGACGTGCCGGACGCGCGAGTCGACCAGGTTGGCGAGTGGCTCGGCGACCAGCCGGGCGTGACGCTTTGCTACCGCCGGCCCCGCCGCCCGCCGCACTGGCCGTACAACCTTTTCTGCATGATCCACGGCCGCAGCCGCGATGCCGTGAGCGATCGCATTCACGCGCTGAAGCAGGCGCCTGCGCTCGCGGGAATCCCCCACGCGGTGCTGTTCAGCAGGCGCCGCTTCAAACAGCGCGGCGCACGCTACGCCTTCGATGACGCGGAAGGGGGGAACTCCGATGCTTGACGCCACCGATCGAGCACTGGTCAATCTGCTGCAGGACGGCATCGCCGTCTGCGAGCGCCCCTTTGCCGACGCCGGCGCAGAGATCGGGCTCGACGAAGAGGAGGTCATTGCCCGCGTCCGCGCAATGCTAGACTGCGGCGTGCTGACGCGCTTCGGCCCTATGTTCGACGCCGAGCGCCTCGGCGGCGCGTTCACCCTGTGCGCGATGCGCGTGCCGCGCGAGCGCTTTGAAGAGATCACCCACATCGTTAATGCGTTCGACGAGGTCGCGCACAACTACGAGCGCGAACACGAGCTCAACA
>Ga0224497_10000306_pt1 | contig 36879 bp, 39 predicted proteins | sample SF_Jul11_sed_USG_4_FD_167970 | JGI IMG/M metagenome (GOLD analysis project Ga0224497, IMG submission 167970) | Sediment microbial communities from San Francisco Bay, California, United States - SF_Jul11_sed_USGS_13 | ecosystem: Environmental > Aquatic > Marine > Sediment | place: USA...
ATTTGGTTTGACAGAATGTACACTCACTCATACAACCACTTGCAATTTCTATGATGCCTATGACTGGGTTTAGTCTTACTTTGGGTAGTCCTACCTTTGAATTATCTAAATCTTCAAGAGCTACAAACTTTCTACCCTTTAATGTAGAATCAATAACCTGTAGTGTTTTTCCCAAAGAGTTTGGTCCAAGTAGACTAGCATTTTCTGTAAATTTCTCCACTGTTTCTTTTTCTGCCTTTGGCAGGCATCCTGCGACAACAAGTGGCTTTGATTTTAGTGATTTGATTCTGTGTATCATCTTATTTGCAGTTGCATCCTTTACTGAACAAGTAACGATAATATTTAGATCAGACTCTGATGAATTCCCAACTAGGGTATGTCCGCCATTTACGATCAATCCTGAAATCATTTCAGAGTCTGCAAAACTAGCAGAGCATCCATACGCTTCTACAAAAATTTTTGCCATAATTTACCCAAACAGAGTATCGATTTCTTTATTACTCATCAAATTCTTAGAGACGACCAATTCTCGAATTGTTTTTCCAGTTTTGAGTGACTCTTTAAATAATTCTGCAGATTTTAGATATCCTATTTTTGGGGTAAGTAAAGTAACAATTACTGGGCTATTTTCAATGTCTTTTCTAAGCTTTTCCTTGTTTGCAGTTAATCCCTCAATTAGATTTGCAGAAAATATTGGAAAGAAATTCTTTATCATATCTGTTGACTCTAAAACACATTTTAGCATTCCAGGTAACATCACGTTTAACTCAAACTGTCCACTTTGTGCTGCATAAGCTACTGCACTATCATTACCAATAATGTTAAAGCAAATCATGTTCATGCATTCTGCCAGTGATGGGTTTACTTTTCCTGGCATGATAGATGAACCTGCATGAACTGCAGGAATTCCTAATTCTGCCAGTCCTGCAATTGGACCTGAGGCCATAAGTCTGATATCGTTTGCAAGTTTTCCAATCTCAAGTGCCAAGTTTCTTAAGGCTCCAGATAAATTTGCAACTGCAAATTTACTTTGCAAACCATGCTGCATATCTTTTTCTGGTTTTAGGGGAAGTTTTGAAATTTTTCCAAGTTCTGCAATTGCAATTTTTCTATATCCTTTTGGTGTATTAGCTCCAGTTCCAACTGCAGTTCCACCTAATGCAACATTTTGTAATTCCTTTTGGGCTAAAATAATTGCATCTCTTGCTTTTGAAATTGAAGTTACGTATGCTGCAAACTCACTTCCTAGAGTTACTGGGAGCGCATCCATCAAATGCGTTCTGCCAATTTTCTTAAACGAAGAAAATTGTACTGCTTTTTTGTTTAGCGATTTTATTAAAATATCTATTGCAGGGATTGTTTCTTTGAGATTCATCAAAATTGCAACATGCATTGCCGTTGGATATGTATCATTACTTGACTGTGACATGTTAACATGATCATTTGGATGAAGATACTGATACTGCCCTTTCTTTTTACGAAGTATTTCAAGTGCTACATTTGCAATTACTTCATTTGAATTCATGTTAAATGCAGTCCCTGCACCAGAATTTATCATATCTACGACAAATTGCTCACTGTGTTTTCCAGCCAAAATTTTATCACATGCTGAAACAATTGCATTGCCTCGTTTTGTATCTATAGCCTTTGTTTTCATGTTAGCAATTGCTGCTGAGCGTTTTATCATTACAAAAGACATGATAAGATTTTTGTGTGCTTTATTTCCTGTTACATTATATTGCTTGATCGCTCTACCCGTAAATGCTCCATAATACGCATCAAAAGGAATTTGAACTTTGCCCAGCGAATCTTCATCTAATCTAAATTTCAAGTTGCTTTAGCTATGTTCTTCCCATTATTCATTCTTTTTCTAAAATCTCATAATATCATAATTCATACCAATGACAATTATTATATAGGATTCACTAATCACGGGACATAATGAATAAGCGTGTTAGTATGCTCTTTACAATTGCAGCAGTAGCTGTAATGGGAGCAACCTTATTCGGAAGCACATACACACAAACCCAAATTGCAGGTCAATCCTTAGACTCCAGTAAAATGGATGTTAATGTGTTTGACCAAATACGCAGTATGGGTGGTTTACAGCTTGTAATGCCTCAAGCATTCGCAGAAGTTGATTGTGGTGCATTGGAAAACTCTGGGCGTAAAGTCGTAGAGTTCAATTTGGAAGGCTATAGTGTTGAGCTCCCAATCATGGGCGGCAAAACTTTCAACGCAATGACCTTTAGTGGCCAGATCCCAGGACCAACACTTAGAGTCACACAAGGTGATGTTGTAAAAATGACATTATCTATTCCAGATTGGGAAGTTACCGGCCACGGTAATGATATGCACGCATCTCAAATGTCAGCTAGCTACTTTGAATCCGTAAATCCGGGTGAAATAAGTCAGTATTGTTATATCGCTGAATCTGCTGGTATCTTCAAGTACCATTGTTCTGGTGTCAAACTAATTGGTATGGACCAACACGTTCTTTCCGGCATGTATGGAATTGCAATTGTTGATCCAATCGATGGATACAAGAAACTGATGGTAGAAAAGACCGCAGTAAGTAACGGCAAAGTATCAATGGACAGACAATTCTACGATGCAGATGCATTAGAGTTCCAACTCCAATACAATCAATTGTATCTAACCCCTGAAGGCAATTATGATGCAGGAGCAATGTTCCAACATCATAATACTGCCACAGTTGTTAACGGAATGCAATTCGGTTATGTACCAAACATGGCTCATAACTTACTCGTCAAAGGCGATGTAAACAAGAACATCTTTGTTGCACAACCATGGAATGGACTTGAACATAAGCAATACCAATCACAACTCTTGTTTGTTGAAAATGATCAACATGTAAGACTCTTTGTAGAGAACCAAGGTAATGAACCAGTTTTCTTCCACATTGTTGGAGAAATATTGGACAGAGTTACACAAGGTAACAGAGTACAATCCGCAGCAACTGAAACATGGTTACTCGGTGGGTCACAAGGAATGATTGTGGACTTGGTATTTGATGAACCCGGTGCATATGCAGCAGTTAATCATGACTATGCAGCAATTTACACAGGTGCAGCTACAGTCTTTGTAGCCGGTGACCCATTCAACTTGAACCCAGTTCTAGTAGAGAAAGGAGTTATCCCAGCACCAGTTGCCTCTTATGCATACGCATTAGGTAATCCAAGTGATGCTGTCCCACCAATGGGAAAGAATAGTATTGCACATCCTGCAATCAACATTCATGGTCTATACACTGATGATGTAGCTTCTGAAATGCAAGCAAGTGGCGACTATGTCGCATTATGGGAAGTAATTCCTGTAGTTGCAGAAATCCTCACTTCTTGATCTTTTAACATCTCTTTTTCTTTTTGTTATCTTAATGAATTATATTCTCTAGCTCTTTTTTCTAATTTATGGGATTTGATGATTCTGTATTAATATGCGATGAAGTAGATCCAATTCTGAATAAAATCTTACTTGATAATGGTTTGAAAGTTTCATATGAACCAGAAATTAGTCCAGAAGGAATTCTAGAGAAAATTTCTGATTTCACCATTGTTATTGTTAGAAGTAGAACCACAATCACAAAAGAAATGATTAACAAAGCAACAAACTGCAAGATCATTGCTCGTGTTGGTGTTGGGCTTGATAACATTGATCAAGAATCTGCAAACACCAAAAATATTCGTGTGATTAATGCAGTTGAAGGTGCAATGAATGCAGTTGCTGAATTAGTTTTGGGGTTGATGTTATCTCTAGCAAGACAGACTACTAAAGGTGATAGAGCAATTAGAAATGGTCAATGGTTGAAAAAAGAATTGAAAGGAACTGAACTCAAAGGAAAATATCTTGGAATTATCGGAATTGGTAATATTGGAAAAAGATTAGGAAGGCTAGCAAGAGCTCTTAACATGAATATCATTGGTTATGATGTTATTCCAATCGATGAAGAATTCTCAAAGGAGGTTGGATTAATGAAAGCTGATTTGGATACCTTGTTGCAAAGCTCTGATTATGTATCAATTCATGTTCCACTTCTTGATTCAACTTATCATCTAATCAATGCTCAAAAAATGAGCACGATGAAAAAAAATGCTAAAATTATCAATACTTCCAGAGGTGGTGTTGTTGATGAAGATGCACTTTATGAAGCAATAAAAAATGGTAACTTAGGTGGTGCAGCTTTGGATGTTTTTGAAAAAGAGCCTGCAATTGGAAGCAAACTAGCAGAACTAGATAACGTGATTCTTACACCTCATATTGGTGCTCAAACAAAGGAAGCCCAATCTTTGGCAGCAAATGTGATTGGTGAAAAAATTATTCAGATTCTAAGAGGCGTAATCTGAAATTTCAAATCCACACAACCTTGACTTTAAAAATAACTAAAAAAGCTTGACTTGTACGTAATTAAATCTCGTCTGATTCTTTTTAAGGCCAATTTCGAGGTTTAAATTACATATTGAAAAATCAGAGTATAGAAAAAATGCAATCTGAAAGACTAAATATTTTTAGTCATCATTCATTTCTCAAAATTTTGCTTAGCCTGATTATTGTTACAATTATTTCTTCAGCATTTGTCTATGCCGATACTGCATCTGTTTCTATTGAAGGAATATCTTATGATATTGAATATGCTGGTGATGGCGTTTTAGTTACAGGTGTTGAGGCTGATTTAGATTTTGTATCCCTTATCATCTCTGTTGATGTTACTGATTCTCCTGGAACTTTGAAAATGACCTTTGATAGAAATTTCTTTGATTCAACATTTCAAGGAAATGATGATGAATTTTTTGTTATAGTGGATGGATTAGATATCTCATTTGATGAAGAAAAAACGTCTACTTATAGAATTCTAACAATGGATTTGCCTGAAGGCACTGAAGAAGTCGAAATTATTGGTTCTGTATTTGGAACTCCAGTTGTAGAAGAACCTACAGTTGTAGAAGAACCTACAGTTGTAGAAGAACCTACAGTTGTAGAAGAACCTACAGTTGTAGAAGAACCTACAGTTGTAGAAGAACCTACAGTTGTAGAAGAACCTACAGTTGTAGAGACACCGAAGCCATCTGAAAAGACATCATCTATAGTTACAACTCCAAAGGAAACAAAACCAAAGACTGAATGTGGTCCCGGAACATTACTGAAAAATGGGGTATGTGTACTTGATGAAAGATGTGGTCCTGGAACCGTTCTAAAAGATGATGTTTGTATTCTAAAAACGCAATCTACCTCAACATCTAGCGTAAAAGGGATGGGAGCCGAATTGATGATTGCTTTAATTGCTGGTTTCATTATTGCAGGGATAGTTGGAATTATTTTGGCATTAATATCTAAAGCAAGTAAAAGTAGAGATTAGCATTCAAAACTTTCTTGATTCATTAATTTATCAAAATCAAATCCTGTATATTGTGTAACTGTGGTATAAGGAATTATTCCAATTATGGGTGTTTCAATACTCACTACTACTGATAGTTTATTTGGATCAATTCTAATGTCGCCTCCATCAAATTGAAAATCCATTTGCATGAAAAGATGTTGTGATTCAATATAGTTATCTGATGAGAATTTACCCTTTTCTAATTTTGATTGAGAACCGTCAATCCAAAGATTCTCTATAGCATATGTTCCTCTGTTTTCCATTTGATACAATATGTTTATATGAAAATTTTTAAAATTTGAAGAATATGGAACAATATTGCAAATCTCCATATTTCCATTATTTGACATTTCAAAAAAACTAAATTTTCCTAAATCATCCCATCTGTATTTTAATTGTTCTGCTGCATAGATATTCATTCCTGAATATGCAAGAGATATTATTATTAGAATTATCGCAACTATTGTTATTACTGAATGTTTGTTCACTCTGACACCTTTTCTAGATGATAATTATTCCAACTTTTATTAGAAATTGTAAAGCTTGTGCAAAATCGTTATCTGAAATTCTTTCTTCAATCCACCATCCTGCATTAACCTTTACCCATCTTGGAATTTCAGTTTCAATTTCTCCTGTGTTTCTTTTTGTTTCTGGGATTTTGATGATCTCTTTTTCAATTAGAAATTCAATTCCGTCACTAAATGAAACATCTGAAATCTGTTCTGTTACCCAATAATATGTTAACTGTTTTATCCAAGATGGAATACAAATATTGCCCAAATCTAGCAATTCAAACTCCACCGTGTTTTTAGCACCAGAATATTCAACATCAATGTAGTACGTTCCTAAAGGAAACACTTCTGACTCAAAGGGGATAAGTGATGGAACAGGATTTTGTAGATTGGAAATCTGGATTGGAATTGCACTACTGCCTTTTCCAGTTTCATCTCTTATGTGAATAATTGCAGGGTCCCCAGTTACTTCGGACACTTCAATTGTATAGAATAGTTTTTCACAATAACTGTATGTAGTCTTTCCCAAAACAATACTGACATCTGGTTGTGCAAAAGCATTTGGAAAAATTGTAGAAATCATTATAAAAATCAATACAATTACAGTATGTTTATTTTGCATCTTTCATTGTATATTTTTGACTTTATAAAAATCTCAAATAATTACTCAGGAATGCTTTTTAACTACTGAGACTAAGTTTGAATATTGAGTTTTCTGCGGATGCAACTCTTAGAGTGTGTGGTTTGAAGCCCACCTCTTAGAGTATTTTAACTATACGATCTTGCCTACACAAGACGATTCTAGAATTTTACAAATTGCCATAATAGTTAGTGTAATGGTAATAGCTGTATGTCTATCACTCTACAAGAAAAAAGTGATAAAGTCATTTTAGAAATTAATTTGCATTCTTGAGATAATGTTAACCTCTGCTTTCTTTTCTCTAAACACTTTTCATTAGATTATTTTACTCTCTACACTTGTCACATAATACCTCAAAAAATTCTTCATCAAAGACCAGTGATACTCCTGAGGAATAACATTTTGAACACAATCCGATAATTTTCTCAGATCTATTCATGGGAGAAATTGTATTCTCACCATCCTTGACAGAATCTAATACTGCTGTTTGGCTGATCATGGTAATTTCAGTCATGGAATGAAAAGTTTGTTACAAGATAATTTGAAATTATTTATCTATTTTTGATTCGATCCGAGTCAAAATTGTTGATTTTCACAATAACCATTCCTACGCAATGGTTTTAAGCTGGGATCAAAGAAGGCGTCATGATGCCAGAAAGTCAACACTGTATTGTATGTGGAAAATCAGTCATCTCAAAAGAACATACGTCATATCTCTATTGTGAGGTACATGAAAGGCAGTTAATATCGCAATAATCTCTATCTTTTTATAATTATATCGCCATAGATTAGTTACAACCCGATGGCAGTGGGAGTTAAACCCACGAATCGTGGTAATCGATAAGAGTTTTTCAGACTCACGTAATAGACCGAACTATGCGATACCATCAAGTTTATTTCTAAAATTTCTATTTTACTTCAGAACAGAAAAAGAGTCAAAACAAATTGATTTACAGTTATTAAAGGGGATTTAATTAATGCCGATATGCCTAGTCGACAAGATCAAATTTGGATCCAACTTTGGAGAGAAAATTCTCCAGATTTAAGAGAACGAATTGTAGGATGGCGTAAACAAAATGCTATTACTCGAATTGAAAAACCAAGCAGATTGCAAAGAGCAAGAAGATTAGGTTACAAGGCAAAACAAGGAATTATTGTTGTCCGAATGAGAGTTGGGACTGGTGGTATGAGAAAACAAAGACCCACAGGTGGTAGAAGGCCAAAACATCTTGGAGTTGTAAGAATCAAGGCAGATGATAACATGAAGACAGTTGCAGAACGAAGAGTCCTTGAAAGATATCCTAACATGAAACTTTTAGGTTCATACTTTATCTACAAAGATGGTATGCACTACTGGTATGAGATAATTTTAGCTGATCCATCTCACACAAGAATTGCTCAAGACAAAGAATTGAAAAAACGATTAACCACAACTGCATAAATTGAAGTCCATATTATTTTTGTCACTACTTTTAGTTTTAGTATTTACACCTGTTTTTGGTCAATTGCTTTCTGACAAGACTGGACTTGTAAATCGTCTAGATGTTGAAACAGGAGGATATACATTTGAAGTTGAAACTGTTTCAAATTTTGATATAGTAAATCATGAATTTAACAAAGATGAAAAACGACTGACGATTTTTATTAATAGTGGACTGGAAAATAATCTAGGCGAACTACTCATCCCACAAACATTACTTAGTGGAAATTTTACTTTTTATCTAAATGATGTAGAGTATAGTCCTAAAATAAAATCAAATGACAGGATTTCCTTTGTAACCCTAAATTTTACTGGAATTGGTAACAACAAAATTGATGTATTTGCAACTGAAACTCTTTCTAATATGGAAGATAAATCTGAAGTCGATGATTCTGAAGAATTTACATCAAAGGGAGGTGGTTGCCTTATTGCAACTGCAACTTATGGCACAGAGCTAGCGCCTCAAGTACAGACACTAAGGGAAATTCGTGATGAAAAATTAATGAAAACAGAATATGGCAAATCCTTTTTGAATTTATTCAATAATTTTTACTATTCATTTAGTCCTTTAGTTTCTGATTACGAACGAGAAAATCCTATTTTTAAAGAATCTGTAAAATTGTTTTTAACACCAATGCTTTCTTCTCTTTTCATTTTAAATTATGCCCAAATGGATAATGATGTACAGGTTTTAGCAGTTGGGAGTGGTGTTATTTTGCTGAATATAGGAATGTATTTTGCCGTACCTGTAGTATTGATAATGAGGTTGAAGAGATGAAAAAATCTCTTATTGGTGCAATAGCAATAATTGTAAGTGTAATTGTTTACTATTCTATAATGAGCTTTTTATTTACTCTTTGAGAAAATATAACTTTTTAAAAGTTCAATATAGTATTTATTTTTATTTTATTTTGATTATGATATTTTATGGATAATGCAAAAATTGCTTTGATTGGTGGATTTTGTGTTGTTGTGGTACTATCTATTGCACTTATTTTTGTTAGATAATTTTGATAATTCCTAAAATATTAATACAAAAAATTATGAATTGTGAGAAAAAAAGAAGCACTGGATATATGAAAAAAAACAATAGATCAATTATTACAGCTCAAATTACAAACTTAAGATCAGATAAAAGAAAAACACAAATCTAGACAAAGTATTCAGGTAGATATTCAAAGCTTGGACTAAATCAAAGGACAATAAATTTACTAGAAAATAAATCAAAGAAAAAATGAAAAGAATAAAACTATAAAAAATAAAAAAGCTTCGAAATCAAAGAAACAACATTAATTTTCATCAAGTATTCTTTGAATCATGGCCTCAATATTTGTTGATTGACCAAAAGAGACATCTCTTAAAATCCCTTTTCTATCTACTAAAATTGTTGATGGAGTACCTTGCAATGCAAATTTTTCAAATGTCTCAGCCGCATATTCTTTTGATTTCATATAATCTTTGACTCTCTGTATGATTTGATTCTTATACTCTTCTGGTTGTGAATCAAAGTCAGGAATTTGGGGATAGATAAATTGAAGGATTTTTTCTTGGTTTATTTCATCTGTTGTTTTTGTCAATTTATCCATGGCTAGTGGAAATGGAATCTTATATGGTATCTTATTTCCTTCTTGTAGTTGGCCATACATTGATAGGGCCTTTTTGGTTTCACCAATAACTTCACCCGTCTCCGCTAGCATCTTCAAGTTATCCAAAGTATTTTTGTCAAAATCTTCAAATGCTGTAGCAATACCTAAAACTCGAACCCCCTCATCTTTGTATTTGTTGTAGATGTTTATGGCCTCAGGAATTCCATACATAAAACATCCGGGACAATTTACCTGAAATACCTCTACTAAAACAATATGGTCTTTTTCCTGATCAAAGTTAGTTGGAACACCTTGTACCCACTCTGACACCTCAAAATTTGGCGCTTTTTGTCCTAGAATTACACTCATTACTGTTAATTCACTTTTTTTCTATTAAATACATAACTAGTACTTAAAATAAATCCTAAATTACAAATATTCATGTAAAACTATTGTATCGAATCGTTATTTCTAAAAATGACCCATGAAAATCTACTTTTGATAACTATTAGAACAAAAAATCTCAAGAATTTTTTCTACTGATCCTTCTTGTCATCCATAAAAATAAATCATTTAAATCAATTTTGGAAAAAAGTTAGTTAACTACAAGAGAAGAATATCAAAACTTATTTTATTCCTAAATACATATTGTAATAAAATAGATGAAATGTTGTAGCATACAATAATTAAGAATTGAATAAAGATATGCTTATGTTCGTTAAAATGAGTATATTTCATAAGGTAATGTAATTGGATAAGGAATGGTTAAGAGTAAAAAGTGGAAGAAGTAAGGGTTGTAAAGATTGCATGACTCATAAATGTGTACCAAACAGTTGCAGATGTGATTGCCATAAATTATAACTCATTGACCTTGACTTTATGATAACTTACTACCTTGTCAATCAATTGTTAATTTTTTGTCACTTAAAATTAATATTTTGTAATTTTAAATTTAATAGATAAAATTTTAAAATATCAAAAACCAAATATAATTCACAGAAACATCATATTCATATTATAAAAACATAAGATGTATGGAACAATTAATCTTATTTCTGAGATATGTTAGAAAGATAAAAAATGGACAACTTGATGTTGTCCTTTATCTAATTATTTTTTAGCCTTTTTAGCTACTGCCTTTTTTACAGTTTTCTTTGCTACTGTTTTAGTCTTGGCCATAAGCGATTAAAAAAGAAAGACCCATTTCAAAAGCAAGATGTAATGTTTTTGATTAATTGAATATTTATTTTAGTATTTTTTTTAAAAAAATATTCTCATCTATATCCATATGTGTGATTTTATCACTTCATGTAAATACAATCTAAATCTAATTTTTACAATCTTTTAAATCCTGTAAAGAATTCTATTGGTAATATGGTGAAAATATCTGTAAGAGAAGGGTGGACCAAAAAAAGTAAATTGGCAATTATTGGTTTGATAGGTAGTTTGATTTTGATTATTGCTGTATTTGTTTTTGATTAACCTTTTTCATAACGATTCTTTTTAATTTTTAAACCCACTGTTCTGTTTCTTAAATTACTAGCAATGAATCACGATACTTTCGGTTTCACAAAAACATTATCTTCAATAACTCTTGATTGTTACCACTAATCACTTAGATCTTTGAAACTTTCTAAGGGCAGTCTATCTTTTTTTAACTATTTTTTTAATGATGATGAATTTTGTATTGTTATGTGAGATTGAATACTGAACTTTATACATCAATTCTTTAATATTATAAAATCAACAAAAGTGAAAAAATTTTTGTTTATTGTGTCAGATCCACAAGAAATTGTCTTGCATTCATTATTTGATCCTGTACATCATATGCAATCAGATATAACATTGCATTTGAAGAATTTGGAAATGGGGTGATGCTATCTAATGTAATGCTATCTTCAAATGAAAATTCTGAGATATTTGGCATACAGCTAACACATCCAATTTGATACTTTGTCACTGTTTCATCCTGATTCCAGTTCATCTTAACACTGGCAGAGATTCCGTCATATTCTTGCACCACTACATTTACATCATAAAGCGGTTCGGCGTATGCAAAACCTGTTACAAAAACAAGCAGTAATGCAGGACTCAAAAGCAATGTTTTACTAGTCATGAATAACTTCATTTCAGAATTATGTATTAAGCATTGCTACCAAAAACTTCATGTATTTTGTATCTGGCAGAGGAAAAACATCCTTAATGATTGTGATGTGACAAGAGATATACTCATACAAACAACAAATTTTTCAAGTAACCTAATATAGGACACAAAAAGCCTCAAAATTAAATGCAAGTTGTAACTGATGATAGACTCCAATTATTTGCTGAAATGGAGGCAAAATATGAACAAAAAGATACAGAATATTTTGTAAGACTTTTGGATCATCCTGATTATGTTGTCAGAACAAGAGCAACCTGTATTTTGGTAGATTTTGGTGGTGAGGACAAAGTTCGTTATATTGCTAAAGTTCTAAAAAATGATGAAAATGAGCTTGTGCGACACGAAGCTGCATTTTCCCTTGGTCAGATGTGTTATTCTAGTGCAATTGAACCACTCGCAGATGCAACACTTCATGATCCTAGTATGTTTGTAAGACATGAAGCAGCAATTGCACTAGGTGTTGTTGGTTCCGAAGAAGCAAAGGAAACTTTGGAAAAAGCACTAAATGATCCAGATAAACCAGTTGTTGAATCAGCTATTGTAGCATTATCCAATATTCAGTTTATGGAAAAGTTAAGTAAAAACGAAAAGTTTGCAAAGTTAACAGGTGGATAGATGAATTTTTCATATGGTGTCATTGCAGCAGTTGGTGTTCTTGTGGCAATAATTTTAGGTATGATTGCAACTGATCCTGGATATCTTGTTGAATCCACAGCAGAACATAAAGTAAAGGTAACCCCTGAAGAACTTATTCCTAAAGTAAAACCTGTTGCATGTACAATGGAATATGCTCCAGTTTGTGGAATTGATGGTGTTACTTATGGAAACAAGTGTATGCTTGATGCTGCTGAAATTGATCTAGATTATCAAGGAGAATGCGTTGTTCAAGTAGAACCTGAACCAGAACCTCAACCACTCACACCATCATCTCCAATGACTCTCCCTCCTATGACTCATACCGTTGAAATTCCTGAAGGAACAGGAGCTCCAGGTTGTGAAGAAACTAACGAATGTTATATCCCATATTCTCTCAAAATTCAAGTTGGTGATCATGTTGTTTGGGATAATGTAGATGTTGCAGCCCATACTGTGACAAGTGGTTCCATGAAAGATGGACCTGATGGAATCTTTGATTCGAGCCTATTTATGTCTGGAAATATTTTTGAATTTACTTTTGATGATGTAGGAACTTATCCATACTTTTGCATGGTTCATCCTTGGATGACAGGTGAAATTGTTGTAAGTGATGTTAAAGAAATAATTGCTACCTCAGAACCAATAGTTATCGAACCTGAACCAATGTCAAAAACTGAGCCTATGCCTAAGGTAAATACTAAACCTGAAACTTTACCCATGAGCGCAACTGTATCTATGCCACAAGGCGGATCGGTTCCAGGATGTGAAGAAACTAACGAATGTTATATCCCATATGAAGTAAAAATTGCAGTAGGTGGAACTGTTACTTGGAGCAATGATGATACTGCAGCTCACACTGTAACTGGAGGTAAAATGCCTGAAGGGCCATCAGGTGTTTTTGATTCAAGCTTGTTTATGGCTGGAAATACATATGAGTTTACTTTTGATAAACCTGGGGAATATCCATACTTTTGTATGGTTCATCCTTGGATGATTGGTATGGTAATTGTTGAATAATTCTAAAGTTCTGTAACTTTACTACCTTGTTCAGTTGATTCAAATTTGTAAATTCTTTCTACATTAGAGTCTTCAAAAATTTCTGCATCATGTGTTATTATGATAAATTGCATAGCTGCTCCAGAATTTGTAATGTCTGATAACTGTGATAATACTCTCACTAGTGATTTTTTCCGTTCTACATCCAGATGAGTTGTAGGCTCATCAAGGATCATCAAATTGAGATTTGATGCACCAAGAAGACTAGCCATACCTAATCTTAGGGCTAGTGCAACACTTACTTGTTCTCCACCACTAAGTGATTCTAAATCTAACATTTCATTTTTTGAAAAACATGCAATTGAGATATCTCTTGATTTTTCAGATAAGTGTATTCTGTGAATTTTTGTGTTTAGTAATGTCAGATACTCTGATGCTTTTACCGAGATTGTATTTAATGCCCACGAACGAAGACTTGTTGCAACTGAACCATCTCTACTGAAAATGTTTAATTGAATACTGTCTAGTTTTGTAAAATATTTCTTTACCACAATTAACTCTTTTATGGCATTTTTAATTGAATTAATTTGTTCTTCATCTTTAGTGATTTTTTCTATAATTGCTCCGATCTGTTGATCAAATTGCGATAACCTGATCTGTTTTTCATTAATCTTATTTTTTAAATTTTGAAATTCCTTTTCATTAAATCCCTCCGTCTCTGATTCAAGTTTTAAAATATTCTGAAAAATTATTTTTGCACGAGAATCAAGTTCTGAAATTTCCACAAGATTACCAGTTGTTACTAATGGAATTTTCTGAACACGTTGTCTCTTCACTTTAATTTCTTCTTGAATTTTTTTGATATCTTCTTGACTGTTAATGGCATGAGCCTTTAATGTTGCTTCTGCCTCTCTTGCTTTTTGTAATTTCTCTGAAAACTCTGTCTTTTTTTGATTATATATGGATCCCTCTTTTTCTGTATCTGCAATTTCTCCTTGAATTCTTTCTAATTCTTGCTTTAGATGCTCTTCTTGAAATAAAGGATTTAATTTTTCAACATTAGAATCACAAACTGGACATTTGTTATCTTTTAGATGTAATCTGGCTGCAAGAGATTGTTTTTCTTTTAAAGAACCTATTTGACTTGTTAATTCTCGGATTTTTTTCTGTGTTTCCTGTATTGCCTGCTCTACTTTTTCAATCTTTGGCTCTAAGACATTTTTTAGGTCTTTATACTCAAAACATCCTTCACATTCACTTACTCTACGCTCCTTTTCGGTGATTTCACGATGAATTTCATGAATTGCTTCTTTTGCATATTCTTGAAGCTCTTGTTTTCTTTGTTCTAATTGATTGAGTTTGTCAATTTTTGGAGCATCTGTTTCTGTCTTTTTTCTTAATTCTGAAAGTTCTTTTTGAAGTTTATTCTGTTTTGAAACCAAATCTTCTTTTAGAGGTTTTGTTTGTTCCAAATCCTTTTGGTATTTTTCTAATTCTTTTTGTAAAATATCAACATATGTGTCATCATAACCTATACTTTCTCTGATCTTTTCACGAAAATTCTTACTTACTGTTTTCATTTCTTCAGATGCAATATCAAGTTTGTCTATTCCGATAATTGCATTGAGTAACTCTTTGAATTCTTTTGGTTTTGCCTTAATTATTGCATTTAATTCTCCTTGCTGTACAATAGATGCAATTTTTAATTTTTCAAAATTTAAACCAATTATTTTTTCTACTTCTTGGGTCATTGACTCTCCAAATTGTTTTCTCTCTCCTGCCGCAATTTCAATCACTTCTTCATTAACTATCTCAGAAAATTTTGCTACTAAACTTCCCTTTGTGTCAATCTTTCTAATTGCCTGATATTGTCTCCCATTAACTGAAAACTTCACTTTGACAAATCCTTGATTTGAACCACGTTTGATTAAGCCTCTATTTGATTTTCTAGTGTGTTGACCAAATAATGCAAATGTTATTGCATCAATAATGCTAGATTTTCCAGCGCCATTATGTCCTACAAATACTGTTACCCCATTATCAAAATTTAATTTAGTTTCAGAATGTGATAAAAAGTCTCCTAATTCAATTGATGTGATCATTTTTATCTTCCTTTTTGAATTTTTCAAAATTCTCTATAATAATTTGTACTGCTTCCTTTGTTTGGCCTGTAGATAATAACGGTAGTAATTCTTTAACTGCAAAACTTGCCGCTTGTTGTGAACCAAGCGCATCTATTGATAATCTAAACATTTCATCATCAATTACATTTGGTCTATCTAGAAATACTGAAGAATCTGCCACTTTTGATGAAATTCTCCAAAAACATCTCAGAGTAAATGCTTGTAGGCGAGAAATCTGTGCCTGAATGCTATCTATCTCTATTTTTTCTCCTTGAATTTTAATTTCGATTATTGGTTTTCTTTGAATTCCTGTAATTTTTTCAGAAATCTCATCTATTGATTTTGATAGTTTATTGTATTCAGTAATAAATGAAAATTGAGGTCTTGTATCCAACTCAATCCAATTAGTTTTTGCTTCTTGAGATGAAATGTCCACTTGGAAAAATCCTTTTTTTGTATCTTTGATTCCTTCGCTAGTTGTAAGTTCTATCGAACCAGGATATGCAATTGGCCCTTCCATATGGCTGAATTGCTTGATATTGCTATCATGTAGATGTCCCATTGCATAATATGTAAAGTTCTTTGGTAGATCAGTTGATTGTAATTCCCCTGCAAATTTGTTAAACTCTGTTATTCCTTGGTGCATTACCAAAATTTTATGTCCAGTGTGATTTTTTGCAGCATTAGATATCTCTGCAAATCTATTTTCATATTGAGGAATTTCTGCCTTTCTAATTTTATCAAATCCAGCTAAAAGAACATGTTTGTATTCAATTGGCTTTCCCTGACCAATATATTTTGAAAATTCTAAATTGTGATAAACATATGGAATTGGAGTAGAACGTATCCTACTGATGTCGTGTTCACCTAAAATAAAAAACGAATCAATATTATTCTGTCTTAATCTTTTTAATGCATTTGCCATTTGTACAATTGCAGTTCCATTGGGATTCGGAACATGAAAAATATCTCCCGCAAATATTACAAAATCCACATGATCCTTGATTGACATATTAATTGCCTGATTGAAAGTATGATACACATCTTGCTCTCGCTCCTCAGAGCCATACTGAACTAATCCTAAATGAGTATCAGAAATATGTGAAAATATCATTTAATCTAACAACAAATCTTTCTGAACTAATCCTTGTGTGGATTCTATTGCAACTTCTGCCATTTTATCAGCATTCGTCCATGCGCTTACTGCACTTTGATCGGCACCCATGATCTTTTCTTTGACTTCATCAACATGAACTAATGATGGTAAATTGGTCCACTGTCCGATTAGTATTGCATCTCCAACATTTAGAGAAGTTAGTTGTGAGATAAGTTCACGACTAGTTGATTCTGTAGCTGATGCTATCTGTCTCTGATCGTCTTCTTGAATAATTTTCATAATTGCAAATGAGCCCATTTGACTAAGGACGTTCAAATCCACACTTCTTGGTCTCTGTGATACAATTCCGAGACCTAATCCAAATTTCCTACCCTCTCTAGCAATTTTTGCTGTCCAATACTTTGCACTTGTATCATGATCTTTTGGGATAAACACATGTGCTTCCTCTATAATTACAAAAATTGGCGAATTGAACCTGTATGTTATTTCTCTCTTTGATCTACCGTGTCTTGCAATACTTGCATCTTTCCTATCTTTGAGAATCTGTTGTAAATAAAATGCCACTGCTACATTTGCTTGTTTTTCTGATAATTCTGAAATATTTAGAACATTTGTTCTACCTTCTTTGATAAAGCTTATGGGATCCCCCATATCTGGATCCAGAATATCTTCAAATCGTCTTTGGGCTTCTTCAATGATGTCTTGAATTCTATATGCTGATGTTCGAATTTCTTTGAGTTTTTTGTCTTCTGAATTCACAATAAAATCTACTTCAGTTTCCAATTTTTTCCAAAACTCTTTTGATTCTTTAACATTTTTTGTGAAAGCCATACGTAATACTCGCTGTTGAACATTTGCCCCATCTCTAATCTCTAAAACTTCTGATAATTGATCTGCATCTAAAAGTCGTGGATTAATTTTTGCATCAATAACATTGATTCGTGGAATGTTTAATGTTGTATAGTCATTGTGATAATCAAAAATTATCACAGTTCCTTTTAGATTTCCTATCTGTTTTGTTACTAGAGAAACTAGATTGCTTTTTCCCATTCCTGTCATAGCTAATATTCCTAAATGCCTCGAAACTATTTTGTCAAGATTCACTTTAACGTCAATTGTTTTGTTTCTTAGTAAATTCCCGATTTTCACCCATCCTGGTTCTGCTGAACTGAAAATTCCTTTCAATTCTTCTTTTGTGGGCTGTAATATTTCGGTTCCTGGAATTGGTGGTATTGCAGGAATGATTGATTGCCCTTTCTGTAAATTTTCTAAAAATCCTAAAATCCCAATGTTTGCAGTAAATGTTTTATCTCTTTTGTTAATTTCTGCAATTTCAATTGATTCTCTTGCTTCATCAAAATTTTTTACATCTGTAAATGCTGCGCTTGATACTTTAGATTTCTCAACCAATCCTAGAATTTTCCCGTCATCTGTATCCATAATGATGTATTCTCCTACTGAAAGTGGCCTTGATGTCAGTGCTGTGACAAATGTCGGCTTTGACTCTCCAATAACATAACCTAAACTCATCCTAGTACCTCTCTTGAACCGATTTCATTACTTAATCCCAATAAACTTACCATTTTTGAAAGCTCCTTGTCTGATATTTTACAGTTATTGTGAGCAAGCTTAAGTGCATATGGATATCCGCCTACACTGCTTTTGTAAAGTTGGTTTAAAGTGGTCTTTATTTCGTTCTCAGAATGATCCTGTCCAATAAACTCTAATTTGATAATAGGTGTTGAATCAGTCAATCTAACAAATGTTGATGCAATAATCTTATCTTGTCCATATTTCTTTTCTATAAATAACTTTGAAAATCCTGGACCTTTTGTTACATGATTGTAATAGAAAATATCTCCTGCCAGTGAATCTAGACTTTCAAATTGTTTTTTGGTATTTGATGTTTTTGCAATGAAAATTACGTTGTCTCTTTTTTTCATTGTTCTGACCACGGTAGCATCAAGTGTTGATTGCCTTGTCATAAACTGGGAGTGTAAAGAACCATCCATTAGTACTAGATCCACATGATCTACGGTTTTCTCACAAGCTTCTATCTCCATTCTACTAGCAATTTTTGAAAGGTCAATATCTGAACCTAATCCTGAATCATGCAAGTCAACTAAAACTTCACCATCTGCCTTTATGGACACCGCAGTTGTTGCCCACAATTCAATTCCTTGAAATCTTGTATTGTTGAAACTAGAATCGATACCTGCAGTTACGGCCTCTTCTTTTTTAGGTTGATATTCTATCCAGTTCTCTCTAGCTTTTTGCAAAATTTGCTCAAATTTGGGCCCTTTCAGAACTGAGAGAATTTTATCCCTATTCAAAATGGCATCTTTGTAAACTGTATTGAGCATAACAATAGTTCGTTGTTTTGAATAAAATCTTTAGGTTATGCTGAACATTAACCAAAGTTTTACTGATGTTACATCCTAACCAATTCTTCCTTTCAAAATAATTTTTTCATCTGTACTAGACGGTGTAGTTCTATCTATGTATCTAATTTCATACCAATCTCCAATATGAACAGTTTTTCCATCTAATTGTCTTGGAATTTTAATAATTACTTCAAAAATGCCTGTATTTGGACCCGTTTCAATTAATGAACTAGAATTTGCATCAAATTTTGGATTTGTAAGAGTTGTTCTGATTCCTCCCTCTCCTCTATACTCTAGCATGCTTAAAGGAATCCTATCTTCATCCTTAGAATCTCTATTTGCATCAGGTTCATAGAGTCTTAATGTAAACTCGTGACCTATCCTTGAACCTCCTCCAGAAGATTCTACTTTTGCAAATGTAGTTGTTAATGGAACTGATTTAACTAAAATTCTCTGATCTCCAGAAGCATCTGATTCATCAATATACTTTATCAAAACAATATCATCTTGTGTAATTGGCTTTCCATTGATTAACTCTGGAAGCTGCAATCTTACATAAAATTGTCCTGTATCTGGTCCTGTTTCAATCATTGTTTCAGGTCCACTAATTGGAACTCCATTAATTGTAAACTCTAGTAATCCTTTAGTGGAAATTACCTCTACTCCGCTATGTGCGATGTTTAAGTCAGGATCTGTGATATAGAAATTCACTATACTATTGTTTGTTGCCGAGACTGTTTGAATTTCTTTTTCTGATTTTATTATTTGTGTTGGTATTTCTATTGGTATTTCTATTGGAATTGATACTGTCTTTGGTCTAATCGCAATTCCTGCTTTTTCCATTTTATCTACACTTGTGGGTTTTACACATGCTGGCATTCCATTTGTTCGTATTACCAAATCGCGTCCAGATTTACATATGATCTCTTCGGCAGAAATTCCTTGTTTCCATTGTTTTTTAGGAGATTCAATGTCCGCATTAACTGGAATGGTAATAGATAATATTAAAAATATTGTAATTCCAAACAAAATTTTATTTACAAATAATTTGTTCACATAAAGTTTTGATTTTTTTATCATAAATAGATTGGTGATAAATCATATCTTTTAAAATTAAATCCAAAAATCAACGATGAGAATTTGATAATTGATTATATTTGATGTTGTATGACTAGAAATCGTAATGATTAATCTAAATTATGTATTTACAATAATTTTTTGTTTATTGATTATTCTACCTATTAATATGGTGTATGCTGAACATGTTTTTAAAGATGTAGAAGCTTTTGCACAATATCTAGATATTGCACAACTAGAATCTGAAAAGTTTGTTTTAGAAATTGATGAAAACTCTTATGATCTCTATTATGGATATCATGGAAGTCTTGATGCATTAGGTTCATATGATGTTTTTCCAACCTTATCTACAATTAAAATCAATGAAGAAAGAAAATCGCTTGAAATAACAATGGATAATGTTCCTGAGAAGACTGATTTCTGGGTAAGAGTACCTGAAGATGTAATCTATGCTAAAAATGAAAAATTTAAAGTTTTAGTTGATGGTGTTGATACTGGCTATGATCTGATGAAATTTCCAAATGACTATGTAATTGGACTCTTCATTTCAGAGAATGCCAAAAATATTGAAATTATTGGAACTAGGATTATTCCTGAATTTGGGGCATTTCCACTTTTGATTCTTGGAGTCTCAATACTTGGGTTGGTATACTTTGTAAGAAAATCTTCTCTTGGTAGAGATTGGACTAGAATTAATTAAGTGATGTTTTCTAGTATTTCTGTTTGAAACGAATAGGTTTGCTGGGATGTGGTGCAATAGGTACCCAAATTGCACTTTCTATCGATTCTGGAAAAATTCCCGCTATTCTTACTCATGTTTATGATAGCTCAAAGGAAGCGTCTGCATCACTTGTTGAAAAACTTCAAAATAAACCAGTTATTGTTGAAAATTCCCATCTATTGTCTTCTTATCCCATTGACATTGTTATTGAAGCTGCATCTCAAGATGCAGTAAAAGATGTAGCCCTCAGCATCTTGCAAAATAAGAAGGATTTGATGATAATGAGTGTTGGTGCATTGCTTGACGAAACAATCTATGATGTTTTATCAGATGCATGCAAAGATTTTAAAAAAACAATCTATCTCCCATCTGGTGCTATTGCAGGACTAGATGGAATCAAATCCATCAAAGATGAGATTGAATCATTGTCCATTACAACTACAAAACATCCACGATCTCTAAAGGGTGCAAAATTTTTTGAAAATTCAGAGATTAATATGGATGGATTAACCTCTAAAACAAAAATCTTTCAAGGAACCGCAAAAGAGGCCGTCTCATTATTTCCTGCAAACATCAACGTTGCCGCACTTTTATCTCTTTGTGGGGTTGGAAGTGAAAAAACTATTGTAAATATTGTTGCAGATCCTGCAACTGACAAAAACACTCATCACATTGAAGCTAGTGGGAAATTTGGACACATGACTTTTACAATTGAAAATTTTCCAGATCCAAATAATCCAAAAACTAGTAGGCTAGCAATATTGTCTGCAATCGAAACTTTACGAAAATACTGCTCTGATGAAATTCAAATAGGTACATAATATGGCAATAATTGCCACTGTTGCTCATATGAGTGAAAATTCTAGGCAACATCCCATTCTTTAAATTCTTACACCGTCAATTTTTCTTTGCATATGCTCATCCAACAATCTTCCAAACTTAAAGAGGATATTATGAACCTCAAAAAAGAAAAAGATGTTGTTATTCTTGCCCATAATTATCAGATTCCTGATGTTCAAGATGTGGCAGACTTTACTGGTGACTCTTTGGGTTTGTCAAGGCAAGCCGCAAAAGTAGATCAAAAAACAATCCTTTTTTGTGGTGTTCACTTTATGGCAGAAACTGCAGCAATTATCAGCCCTGAAAAAAGAGTTCTAATTCCAGATTTAGATGCAGGTTGCTCCTTATCTGATTCTATTACTGTTGACGAGTTGAGAAATTGGAAGAAACAACACCCTGGTGCAATTGCAGTAGGTTATGTAAATACAACTGCAGAAATAAAATCTGAATTGGATTATTGCTGCACTTCCTCAAATGCAGTTAATGTAGTAAAGGCAATCCCTAAAGACAAAGAAATATTATTCTTGCCTGATATGTTCTTGGGCTCTTATGTTGCAAAGATGACAGGAAGAAAAAACATGCACATTTGGGCTGGTGAATGTCATGTCCATGCTGGTATTACTCCTCAGGATGTTACAAAAAAATTAGATTCTATGCATGATGCTGAATTTGTAATTCATCCTGAATGTAGTTGTACAACACCAATGATTTATGATGTTGCTAATGGCACTTATAATGATAGAAAAGTTTCAATTTTATCTACTGAAGGAATGCTAAACCATGTAAATAGATCAAAGGCAAAGAATTTTGTTGTTGCCACAGAAACTGGAATTTTATATAAGATGAGACAACAAAACCCCGACAAGAACTTTATTCCGGCATCAGAAAAAGCAGAATGTCAATACATGAAAATGATTACACTTGAAAAAGTCTTTGATGCACTAGTTCATGAAAAGAATATTGTTACTGTCCCAAAGGAAATTGCTGACAAGGCTAGACTAGCAATAAATAGAATGCTCGCGATTAGTTAAACTATATTTTTGTGTGCATCTTGGTTAATTTGTTTCGTATAAGACAAAAAGATCCTCAAAAGAAAAAAAAACACTGAAAAGTTCAAAGAACTACAAAAACTAGTCAAAGAAAAAAAGTATGATCAAGCTCTGAACAGAGGTATAGAATATCTACAAAATGTATCTGAAAATCATGACGTTTTGTTCTTTGTAGGTGGGATCTATTATATGAAAAATAAACATCATACTGTAATTTCATACTTTGAAAAAGCACTAGAGATCGGCCCTTATGATACTGAAGTCTTGATTCTAAAAGCTAATGCTCATTACAAAATTGGTCAAAACAAACGTGCAATACAATGTTGTGATAAAATCAAAGAGATTGATCCAAAAAATAATGCTGTTGCTGAATTACTAACAAAGTTGGACTCATCAAAATAATCTAAATTTCTAAACTCATGTCAATTCCTTTAACCGAGTTTGTAATACTACCTACTGAAATAATGTCTACTCCTGTACTTCCATACTTTGAAATATTTTTTGATGAGATGCCTCCTGATGCTTCAACCTTTACTTTGTCCCTTAATTTCTGCTTTTTTAGCATTTGAATGGTTTTTCTAATCTGATTTGGCGAAAAGTTGTCAAGCATAATTATTGTTGCTCCTTCTTTAGCAGCTAAAATTGCATCTTCAGCATTCTCTACTTCTACTTCAAACTTTTGATATTTTCTCTTTGCATTTTTTATCAAAGACAAAAGGGAACCGCTCACAGCAATGTGATTATCTTTAATCATTACCATTTCATCTAGTTTCATTCGATGTTTTTTACCGCCTCCAATTTCTACGGCTTCCTTGTCAAATATTCGAAGTCCTGGAGCCGTTTTTCTTGTAGCATATAATTTGGTTTTCTTGTCTGGAATTTTTTTTACTAAACTGTTAGTCTGTGTTGCAATTCCACTCATTCTAGTTAACAGATTTAGTGCAGTTCTCTCACAAGTTAAAATTTTTGCAGCCTCTCCTGTGATGTTGATTATGGTTTGATTGGGTTTTACACTACTTCCATCTTTTTTTAGAATTTTTACTATGCACCCTTTTAGCATAAAAATTTCTTTAACATACTTTACACCTGCTACAATGGCATTTTCCCTTGAAATTATTCTTGCAGTTATTTTTCTTTTTGGCAAAAGAGAACTAGTTATATCGCCTTTACCTATATCTTCTTCTAAAAATTGTAAAAGCATCTTTTTTGAATTAAATTGCAACATTATGATGTTGTGGCAATGTAATTTTAAAGATTTAGCAATTTTTTTCTACGTGACTTTAATTGCATACTTGCCTTTCTGAGTAATTCCAAGTGTTTTTGAAATTTGAGAGTTTGTTGGATCAACTACCAAAACAATACCTGTCCAATCAGGCGTCAAGTCAGATGATTTACAAACTGGACATACTTTTCCTGTTGTTACAAACTTGCATTTTCTACAAGCCATTTCTCGAGCCATCTAACTTGCCTCTACTTTAGCTTCTTTTGCAGAACCTTCTGAACCGCCTTCTGCTTTTTTGATTTCCTCTGCAATCCATTCATCTGCACCAAGGAATGGTTGTCTGCATGTTATTCCAATCTTTCCCATTGAAGCAGCTTTTCCTAATGATACTGCTGTAATTCTTGCACGAAGAGTTGAACCAACTTTTAATGTTCTGCCACTTTGATTAGCTAAAATCATTCCAGACTTTACATCGCTCTTTAGATAGTCATCCATAACTTGTGACAAGTGTAATAAAGCATCAGTTGGACCAATTCTTACAAATGCTCCAAAGTCTGTAATATCTACAATTTCTCCTTGAACAATCTCTTGCAGCTTTGGATAAAATGTCAATGCCTCAAATTCAACTTTGTGAAATGTACCCCCATCTCCGGCAATCATTTTTCCCATCTCATCTACTTTGGCATCTAAAATCATAATGATATATCCCAAGTCTGCGTTAATCATACTTTCATACTTTTCTTTGAGAATGTTTAGTGCAGCTTTTTTGAGGGTAGTTCCAAACAAGCTTGGTGGAATCCTTATAACATCAACTAAGGTAGATATAGAAAACAACTATGCTGTTTTTCTTGAATCTCAATTTATGAATCTTTGGGTAATTTTTGCTTGATTCACCAAAGATTTTGTTGATTTTTCAGATAATTGGTAATTTCTTTAGATGATTGACCTATGTTTAAATAATGTAAAAGGACTTTGTGACCCAATGGTTGGAATCGATCAAGTCCTTGAAAAACTTAGCACTGTTATTGATCCTGATTTGAAAAAGGATATTGTTTCAATGGGAATGATTAAGGACCTTGAACTAAACGATGGCAATCTGAAATTTACTTTAGAACTTACAACTCCTGCATGTCCATTTAATGTAGAGATTGAGGATGATGTTAGAAAGGTAGTAGGTGAGATTGAAGGACTCAAAAATTTTGATATGAATGTAACTGCTAAAGTAATGGAAGGACGTTCACTTGATGCTGATACCGGAATGGCAACTGTCAAAAACATTATTGGTGTTGCAAGTGGTAAGGGTGGTGTAGGAAAATCTACCGTATCTTTGAATTTAGCTTTAGCATTATCTCAAACAGGAGCAAAAGTGGGTTTGCTTGATGCAGATATCTACGGCCCAAGTATTCCGTTGATGCTTGGAATGAAAGATGGATTCATGCAAGTTGAAGATAATAAATTGCAGCCTGCAGAATCTTATGGACTTAAGGTAGTTTCATTTGGTTTTTTTGCTGAGCAAGCTCATCAAGCAGCAATTTACAGAGGACCAATCATTTCTGGAATTTTAAAACAGTTTTTAGTTGACACAAACTGGGTAGACCTGGATTATCTTATTGTAGATCTTCCTCCAGGAACTGGTGATATTCCATTAACACTTGCCCAAACAATTCCAATCACTGGAATTCTAGTTGTTACTACTCCACAAGATGTTGCAAGCAATGTTGCAGTAAAAGCAATTGGCATGTTCGAAAAATTAAACGTCCCAATCATTGGCGTTGTAGAAAATATGAGTCATTTTATATGTCCTAATTGTACTGATAAACACTACATCTTTGGTAAAGGTGGTGCAAAGAAAATTTCTGAGCAATTTAACATTCCATTTTTAGGTGAAATTCCATTGAACTCTGGAATAATGTCTGGTTCTGATTTAGGTAAACCCATAATGATTTCAAATCCTGATTCTCCAAGCGCAGTAGCTTTTAGAACAAGTGCAAAAAACATTGCTGCTCAATGCAGTATTCTAGCAGCAAAATTACAACAAGAAATGGCCTCTGAAGAAAACACCGAATCTGCTCCTGAGGCAAGTACTTCAGGTTAATTTCGATAATTGTGAAATTACCAGATTCTATTAGAGAACAGCTAAAAACCCCCTTGGGTATTTTGTTGCTAGAAAAAGATGTAACAAAACAAAACATACTAAATCACATATCAAAGAATTCCTTTGTAATTACAGTTGGTGATAGAACTACTGAAAAAATGATAAATTTTGGCTTGACCCCCTCACTACAAATAATTGATAGCCAAGAAAAGAGAGTAAAACGAGAACCTCCAAAAAATACTGACATCTTAACTGAATTGACATGTGATAATCCTGCAGCTGAGATCACACCACAAAGCATTGATGCAATCAGACAAGCATTTTTATCAAAACCTCCTGTAAGACTAATTGTAAACGGAGAAGAAGATCTTTTAGTTATTCCAGTTTGTATTTATGCTCCAGAAAACTCTGTAGTGATGTATGGTCAACCAAATGAGGGTTTGGTTTTAATCCAAATAACTCCTGAAATTAGAAATAAAACACAAAGATTACTTGATTCAATGGAATAATTGGGGTATGATGAGACGGTGGCTGTATGACTCGTGATTATACTACTAAAAAATCTGACCCTATTAATTCATATTTCTACAGAATCAAAATCAACCAAATTTTATACAACAGTTGACATTTCAAGATAAACGCAGATTCATGTACAAAGAATTATGAAACTTGATCCTGATCTTAGATTAGAAATTTTAGAAAAAATTGGCGTGTATTCAAATCGTTTCTCAATTTCTGAACCTCAGATTCTTTTAAGTACCAAAGAAGTTCTTGATGCCCCAAAAGAAATGACTGAAGGTAGACGCACATCTGCTTACAAGTATTATGGTGTATCTTATCTTCAACATAATCTTGTTTTCATTAATGTAAAAAAAATTCCTGATGAACATGTTCTTGAAAACACCATAGTGCATGAATTGATCCATATTAGATTTCCATATCTTGCCCATGGAAAAAGATTCAACAAGCTGGTAAGACAGGGACTTCGAGGTAAAACATTTCTACCATATAGAAAAAGAAATAAAATTTCTGCTATTTGATTTATATTTACAAGAATTTGGCAAACTGAGTATTAATATGGAAATCCAGGAATTATTGCCCTTTGGAGCGGGCATTGCTTCATTTCTGGTTGCAGTAGGTCTGGTAGCTTGGATTACAAAACAACCTACTGGAACAAAAGAAATGATGGAAATCTCAAATGCTGTAAAAATTGGGGCTTCGGCATTTCTAAAAAGAGAAATGAAAATTATCATTCCAGTTGCAATAGCATTAGCAGTTATTATTGGCGCATTTCTTCAACCTTCAAATGGAATTGCATTTGCAGTAGGTGCAACGCTGTCTGCTGTTGCAGGGTTGATCTCATTAAAAATTACAGTAAAAGCCGCAGTTAGGGCTGCAAATCTAAGCAGTAGTGGTCTTGGAAAGACATTTGCCATGGCTTTTAGAGGTGGAGCTACAGTAGGTCTAGCAGTTCCAGCAATGGCACTGCTTGCAATAACTGGATTGTACTTGATTTTTCCAGACCCAATTACAATTGCAGGTGTTGGTATAGGGGCTAGTCTTATTGCACTATTCATAAGAATTGGTGGTGGTATCTTTACAAAGGCTGCAGATATGGGTGCAGACTTGGTAGGAAAAGTTGAAGCAAACATTCCTGAAGATGATCCAAGAAATCCAGCTACAATTGCAGACAATGTGGGTGACAATGTTGGCGATGCAGCAGGAATGGGTTCAGATGTTTATGAATCTTACATTGTAACTATTCTTGCAGCATTGTTAATTGCAGCACTGATTGGTGCTCCTGATCTATTTCTCTATCCAATTTTAATTGGTGCATCAGGAATGATTGCATCCATCATCGGCGTTGTTATTGTAGGCTCTAAGAATATCACAGATGTTATGAAACCCCTTAATCGTTCATTTTATGTTTCAGCAGCAATTGCAATTGGACTAAATTTTCTGTTTACGACACAATTCGTTAATTCATCTGCATCCTATGCTTTGTTTGGAACAACTGTAATAGGAGTGATTCTTGTTCCAGTAATCCAAAAAATTACAGACAGATATACAAATTATAAATTTGGACCGGTTAAGGAAATTGCAGATTCTGCAAAATGGGGATATGCATCACTAGTCCTTATGGGGATTATCAAAGGATTACAATCAACTGGTCCGTTTATGATTGCACTAGTAGTTGCAATAATTATATCATTTAGCATATCTTCTACTGCAGCACCAGAAGGAGCAGACCCAGTTTTGTATGGAATCTTTGGAACCTCATTGACTGCAATGGCGATGCTCAGTCTTGCAGGAATTGTTCTCAGTATTGATGCATTTGGTCCAATTGCAGACAATGCTGGAGGCATTGTAGAGATGACTGGAATGGGTGAAGAAAATCGTAAAGTCACAGATGAAATAGACGCAGTTGGAAATACCACAAAAGCAGTTACTAAAGGATTTGCCATAGCAAGTGCTGCATTGGCTGCATTGGCAATGATTCAAGCATTTCAGTTTGAGGCAGAACACGTCTTTGAAGGAATTTTAGAACTAGATTATAGCTTGACAAATCCTGCAGTAGTAGTTGGATTGCTTGTTGGTGGATTAATTCCATTTTTCATTACTGGTCAATTAATTAATGGTGTGTCTAGAGCTGCAGGAAAGATGGTAGATGAAGTCCGAAGGCAATTCAAAGCAGATGCTGGAATTCTTACAGGCAAATCAAAACCTGACTATGCAAAATGTGTTGACATTGCAACTGTTGCATCAATTAAAGAACTTTGGAAACCTGCCATAATTGCAATTGTATCTCCAATTATTCTTGGAATCCTCTTAGGTCCAACTGCAGTAGCTGGATTGCTTATGGGTTCAGTTGTAACTGGAATCTTTTTGGCATATCACTTGGCAAACACTGGTGGTGCATGGGATAATGCAAAAAAACTAGTTGAAATGAAGGGACAAAAGGGCTCAGAAGAACATAAAGTCGCAGTTGTTGGAGATATCATTGGAGATCCTTACAAAGACACTGCTGGCCCTGCATTAAACACCGTAATCAAATTACTAAACACAATTGCAATTGTCTTTGTATCTGCATTTGTAGCAATAATTGCAATCTAATTTTGCTCTTCAATTACTAGCTTTAAATCTAATTCATCAATTTGAGCTTGAATGGCTTTTTTTAAAACATCCTTATGACTTTCACAAAATTTGAAATAATCGTCTGCTGTTTGAAAACATCCACAAATCCATTTTGTTTTTTTATCTCCCTCTACTGTCCATTTTGAATACTTGTGTTCAACCATATCCTAAAAAAAACATGCTCATAAAAAAATCTAACACATTATTAAAAAAGGAAAAAATGTTTAAGGACAGCCTTCCATTTTTTGGATGAAGTAGCCTTTTTCCTTAATTGCCTGTTCAACAGGCTCTGGCGCACCTTGGGAGTGACAGAATTGACATTCATTTGTTGTTATTACTGAATTTTCCTCACCAATCGACTTTAACCACTCTTTACCATATGTGATGGCTTTATCATGGTCTTTTTCACCAGTAATTACATCAAAGTGCATGGTATGACCGTCTGCTGCTTTGACATAGGTATCGTATACGTGAATTTCCATAACTATAATCAAGAAAAGGGATATTTAATTCAAAGATCATCTACATGCATGAATCATGTAATTGATGTAGAAATTCCACCCTCTTCAAATATCATCTTGGAATTAGATAATAACACTTCTCCAAAAACAGTAAAACAATTTGTTGATAAATTGCCTTTTTCTCTTACTCTCAACGTATGGGGTGAGGAAATTTACACAAATGAATCGCCAATTAAAATGTCTGAAGAGAATGCAAAATCGCTTGTTAACCTTAATGATGTGGCTTATTGGCCAAAAGGAAAAGCGATATGTTTGTTTTTTGGTCCTACTCCTATCGGGAAAAAAGGTGAAATTACCCCTGCATCACCAGTCAATGTGGTTGGTAAAATTATTTCACCAGACAAGTCTATTCTTAAAATTGTTGATGGTAAGACTGCAACTTTTCGATTAAAACTATAGAAATTCAATAGGAATTTCTATAATATCTGTTTCAAACACATATGATTTGAATTCACTAAAAATCCCTGAATAAATTACCCAAACTACTGGATTGGAATGCATGAATTTTTTATCAATGCTTGATGGAAATGCAATTGAATTTGGATGTGAATGAAAAATTCCTACAACATCCAACTTTTTTTCCTCCGCTAACTTGTAGGATTCAATTAATTGCTCATTTGATATGGTGAAGTTTACTGGAGATTCTTCAATATTTTTTGTCAAGAATACTTCTTTTACAATATTGTTTTCATCTTTAACTGTCCCAAACAATATTGCACATGCTTCATTTGGCTTTTCATTTTCAGCATGCATTAACAGAGTTTTTTTTTGGGATTTTGATAATGTTATCTTTTTCAAATTTATTCTACGTCAACAGAACCTATCATCCATGGATGAACTATACAATAATAGTCTTCTTTTCCAGGAATAGTAAATGTATATTCAAATGAATCCCCTACAGAAATTAAACCTGAATCGAATAATCCATCTGGACCTTCATTGGGATTGCCAGACGTGACAGTGTGAATCGTATTGTCATTATTTTCCCAAATTACTTTAGTTCCAACTGCAATTTGAATTACTTCTGGATCATAATAGACTTGCCCTATCTGTTGAATTCCTGAACCTTCTGGCATCGATACTATGATGTCTTCTTTTGGTTCTTCAATAATTAAAGTAGAAATCATCCAAGGATGAACAACACACAGGTATTCATATTCTCCAATTGCTAATTGTTCTGTATTTAGTGAAAATTTTTCTCCTGCTTCAATTAAACTTGAATCAAATGTATCTCCAAAGTCAAGTGAACTAGTTACAGTATGTACAACAGAATCAACGTTTGTCCATTCAACAATGTATCCTTTGGGAACTTTTGCTACGTCTGGATCATAGTCTGGCATTCCTTGCTCTGCAGATCCTTCTAAAATTGTAATTGCAAATATTGGACTTGATGGTGCCATATCTGTATCAGATGGCTGTTCAATTTGTACAGCTGATTCATCTATCATGTATGTGTCTGGAGTGATAAATCCGAATGCTATCCAAGCTATTATTCCAGCTCCTGCTGCCATTCCAAATATTGCACCTACAGGTTTTGCATATTCGGGTTTTTTCATTGCAAGATAAGCCATAATAATTGAAGGAAACGCAATTGCCATCAAAATTCCTGCTATTGTAACAGTATAGCTTGATGTGTTCATAGTAAATGCAAAAGCGCCAAATCCTAACGCAATCGAGATTACCACCAAAGCTGTGGCCTTTGCTCTGTTACTAGTTGAAATTCCTCCATCTAAAATTCCTGCAGAAAGAAAGATTAATCCAATAAACATCGTAAGTCCTGTCAGTGCATGCATTCCATCTATGAATGTGTGCGCTATTCCTGAATAGGAAAGCGTAACACCTGCTAAACCTATTGATGTTAATCCCATGCCTGGCATCATGAGGTCCCAATTACTCATTCATGCTAGCTGGTAAGACTGAGATACTTATTCCTTTTGAAATTATATAGATCATCAAAGAAATTAAATGGCTTTAGGACAGGATAGAGTAGATTGGGTTTTAAGGAAATAATGGAGATATCCAAACCAAGAATTGTTGTACTTTTGGTAATTACTGCTGTAACATCAATGTATGCAGCCAGTAAATTAGTTGAAGGAGCCCCTGTTTTAGATTATTGGGCATATTTACATATAATAATTGCTGGGGCATTGGCGTCTGCTGGTTCTAGTGCCCTGAATCACTATTATGATAAGGATATTGATCCAAAAATGACCCGGACAAGCAAAAGACCCATCCCCTCAGGAAGAATGGCAGCATCGCATGTTTTGATTTATGGATTGGTTGTAAGTAGCATTTCTGTAATCTATGGATTATTTGCACTAAATGCAGTGTCTGCATTTTTCATTGCGTTGGGAATCTTTTCATATGTGATAATCTATACTGTTTGGCTAAAACGACTCAACACTTCAAATATTGTAATTGGTGGAATTGCTGGAAGTGCTGCAGCTTGGGCTGGATGGGCAGCTGCAACTGGCAGTATGGATTTACTTGGATTCTTGGTAGGCTTTTTGGTTTTTGTCTGGACTCCTTCTCACTTTTGGTGTCTTGCAATGAAAATTAAAGATGAGTATGCTCAAGCAAATGTTCCAATGCTACCAGTTGTTATTGGAATGCAAAAAACTTCAAAGTATATTTTGGTAAATACAATAATTTTACTTCCATATTCTCTAGTGCTCTATGCATTTGGAATGGGAATTGTATATGCTGCAATAGCTGCAGTTTCTGGTGGTTTAATGCTTGCATATCATTACAAGCTAACTAAAACACCTACTTCTGAATTTGCGTGGAAGGCATACAAGGTTACTGCTCCGTATCTTACAATAATTTTTGTTGCTGTTGCATTAGATGCTGCATTTCATTTTAGGTTTTAGTTATTTTTCAAATCCCGGAAAACTAGCTTCGTATTCTTTTTCCATCCTTTCTTGGTTTTGCTGATCCACTTCATCAACTTCTTCTTTGATGGAAACTATTTCTATACGTCTGTCGTCTTTTGTAATCCATGCTACCTTGATCAATCCCATAATTTCCAAGTCAAGTAGAATTTTGTTAAACTTGTCTTCTGGAATTATATACCCATCTTTAGTCAATACCTTGAATAACTCTGAATCTGTTAGAGATCCTGACTCTGTTATCTTATCCAATACAATATTTTTTAGTGGAATTGCCATTTCTATCCGTAAAATGATTTATCCTCTGTTTTAGGTATTACGTTAGATATACTTTCTTTTATTGTATTGTACCATTGGTCTACCTCTTTAGTAATTGATGGTTTTATCTGCTTCAAACTGTTTGCAAAGTCAGAATTGGTGATCTTTGAGGAATTACCTTTCATTGCATGTACTGCAGCTTCTCTGCAAAGTGCTGCTAAATCTGCCCCAGTGTAATTTTGTGTTGCAACTGCAATTTCTTGTAATTTCACATCACTTGACAACGGCATTTTCTTTGTTAATATTTTGATAATCTCTAATCTTCCTTTTTCATCAGGGGGTGGAACATACAACACTAAATCTAACCTTCCTGTTCTTAATAACGAACTATCTAAAACATCTGGTCTATTTGTAATTCCTAGCACTACTACCCGAGATGACATTCCTTCTTCAATCTCTGTTAATAATTGACTTAGAATTGTTTCACTTGGACCTCCCTCTCCAGACTTGTATCTTGCAAGTGAATCCATCTCATCAAAAATTACAACACATGGTGCTGATGCTTTTGCCTTTCTGAAAATTTCTCTTACTGCCTTTTCAGATTCTCCTATCCATTTTGAAAGAATTTCTGGACCTCTAACCAAAATCATGTTGGCCCCTGTTTCTGTAGCTAGGGCTCGTGCGATAAGTGTTTTACCACATCCTGGTGGACCATAAATTAATGCCCCTTTTGGAGGTCTAATACCCATTTTTGTAAACTTCGTTGGCTCTTTCATTGCAAGAATCAGATTATCAGTAAGTATACTCTTTATACCGTCTAATCCTCCGACATCTTTCCACCAAACTTTTGGTCTTTCAACATAAAATTCTCTCATTGCGGTGGGTACTACTTCTTGCATTGCATCGTAAAAATCGATTAATTTTATCTCCATTGATTGCAATATTTCTGATGGTATTTTTTCATTCTCAAGATCAATTTCTGGAAGATAACGTCTAATTGATTTCATGGCAGCTTCTCTACAAAGTGATTTAATGTCTGCTCCTGTGTATCCATGTAATTCTGAAGACAAGTCTTTGAGATCTACATCATCTGCAATAGGCATACCTCTAGTATGAATTTGTAAAATCTCTAGTCTTCCGTCTTGGTTTGGAACTGAAATCTCAAACTCTCTATCAAATCTTCCTGGTCTTCTTAGTGCTGGATCAACACTTTCTGGTCTGTTGGTTGCACCTAGAACAATAACATTTCCTCTATCAGTTAGACCATCCATTAAAGCTAGCATCTGAGCAACAACCCTTTTTTCTACATCTCCATAAGCCTCCTCTCTTTTTGGAGCAATTGCATCTATCTCATCAATGAAAATTATGCTTGGAGAATTATCCTTTGCCTCTTTGAAAATATCTCGTAGTTTAGCTTCTGTTTCACCATAATACTTGTTCATAATCTCCGGACCATTAATTGAAAACATGTTAGCCTCTGATTCGCTTGCAAGAACTTTTGCAATGAGTGTTTTACCACATCCCGGTGGACCATAAAGCAAAATTCCACTATGTGGTTCTATTCCTAATCTTGTAAAAAGTTCAGGATGTTTCAAAGGAAGCTCAACAATTTCTCTCATTGCTTTGACTTCTTGCCTTAAACCACCAACTTCCTCATAAGTCACTCTGACTTTTTTGTCTACTTCAGTGTCTGTTGATATTGTGAGATTTGTAGAGCGATCAATCTTAACTACATGTTTTGGAGTTGTTTTTGTAATTCTAAAATCCATAGAATTTCCTAAAATCATTACTGAAATCTCATCACCATGTATAATTGGCAATCCTTTCAATCTATTTTTTACAAAATCTGTGAATTCCTTATCAACTGTAACAGAATCATTTACCGGAACTAATGAAACGGACCTTGCAATCTTTGATGTTGCTTTTCTAATCTTTACAATGTCATTTAGTGAACCACCTACATTTTTTCTTGTTTGCCCATCAATTCTTATAATATCTGGAAATTTTTCATCTTCATCAGCAGGCCAAACTACGGCACAACTTGATCTGGAACCCATAACTTCAATGATGTCACCTGGAGCGACTTTGAGAGAATCCATGGCTTCAGGACCGATTCTAGCTCGCTTCTTTCCGATATCTCTTTGTTTTGCTTCTCCAATTCTCATCTGCAAAGGTTCTTCTTTGCGTGCCAAAAAATCACCTATTTCATGTCCACTGACATTCTACTCATATTGAGAACTTCAAATTCACTTACGCCCTCAACAGATCTTACGGCATTTTCTAATGAATCCATTTGTCCTTCTTTATCATCTAGAATGAATTCTGCCTTTAGAAATTCTAATCCAAACGCCAATGGTTCTTTTGCATGTCTCTTCATAGAAATTCCTTCGATCAATTTACTCTGAATGGTTTCTGCTAATTTATCTAAATCAACTTCGGTTCCCACTGGAAGAATTTTTGTAACTAATAATAATTGAGCCATTTTCTAAGGTCCTTGAAAGTTACATGAACTGCAAGTATATGTTCTTGCTGCTTCTCTGCAACTCTCACATCTCCAAATTAGTTCAGCACCACAATTTGGACAATTGAATTTAACACACTTATCATTAGGCATAATGTGTCTTTTACAGCAACTACACGTTGGTAATGAAATTGTAGATGACATACCACAAAATCCTGCAAACATCATTTATATCTTGCTTAGAATTTATGCACGACCTAACTCAAAAGTTTTTTGAGTTCCCCGCTGATCAACACTCCTGCTGTCTTTGCTGATGTTTTCATTCCAAGTAATTTGACAATGGATCTAGTATGAAAATCAAAATCATCTTTTTCTGAAATCTCTTTTACAATTTCTGGCGTAATGGATTCAAATAATTTGTTTATTGTATCATTATCTAATCGTTCTAAAATTTTTCTTGCAAAAGACTGAGTTTCAAACTCTTTACCAAACTTGGCAGTCCATTTTTTTTGATATTCATCCAAATCTGATGTGTTGTTTGATTTTAGAAATTTTGAAATTGCTTGACCTGCAAACAACCCTCCCATTCCACTTGAGAAAATTCCACCAGCTGTGGTGGGCTTTGCTTGACCAGCTGCATCACCTACTATTACCATTTTACCATCAACAAATTTCTTGATTGGACCTTTAATCCATATCGGTGCAAAAATTTTTCTTATGATGGAATAATTTTTTCTTTCACCAAGAAATTTTTCTATTGTTTCTGCAGCATTAATGCCCTTACCTGCGACCCCTACTTTCCCTTTACCCTCTTCTGATGGAATAATCCATGCAAAGAATCCTGGATATTTCTTTTTATCAAAAAATACTTTTACTTTGCCCTTTTTTATCCAGTCTGCATAGATTTCATATTGAGCTGAAGGCAGAATGCCTGTTCTATCTTTATGAATTATAGATGATACTCCTCGTGCATCAACAAAAATTTTACATTTAATTTCTCCTTCGTTTGTCTTTATTCCTTTATCTGTTAGTTCTTGAAAACTTGTTTTTACTTTGATTGTTGCACCATTTTTTTGTGCTTGATGTGCAATCTGTTTATCTAACTCTCTTCTGCTGATCTCTACAACCTTTTGTTTTTTTGAATTTATTGAAAAACTGTTGCCATTTGGTGCAAAAATTTCTGCAGACTCTATCAAATGCTCCAAAGTCTTTCGAAATGGAATTACCCCTAATTCTTCTAAACCTCTTGTACTTACAAGACCTCCACAATGTTCAGGAGTTCCAATCTCATAATCCTCTTCAATAACTAAAACTCTGTTTTTGTTTCTTGCAATCTCTCTAGCACAAATCAAACCTGCTACACTACCCCCAGCAATAACTACATCAAAATCCACAAACTGGGTTATTTTATCAATTATTTAATTCAAAACACATGTGAGCAAATACGTATGTGCAAACTATCTACACACATAAAAAAATTCTTGTGAATATGTTGGAAAGAAATTCAAATTAAGCAAAAATCAAAATCATGAACTAGTATGCAGAAAACTTAGGAAATTTTAAACAACTCTTTTGCATT
>Ga0224497_10000307_pt1 | contig 36683 bp, 35 predicted proteins | sample SF_Jul11_sed_USG_4_FD_167970 | JGI IMG/M metagenome (GOLD analysis project Ga0224497, IMG submission 167970) | Sediment microbial communities from San Francisco Bay, California, United States - SF_Jul11_sed_USGS_13 | ecosystem: Environmental > Aquatic > Marine > Sediment | place: USA...
CCATGGCGAGCTTCCGCATCGAGGGAGGTCTGGAAGGCGTGAAGACGTTCATAGGTAGCCTGAACCACTTCTCCCTGGCCGAGTCCCTGGGAGGCGTGGAAAGCCTGGTGGCGCACCCGGCGACCATGACCCACAAGTCCATGACTGCGGAAGCCAAGGCCCGCGCAGGCATCGACGACGACCTGATCCGGCTTTCCATCGGGATTGAGGACACTGATGATTTGGTCGCTGACCTCAACCGCGCCCTGGACACGACCCTCGCGGTGAGAAAAGCGCGCGCGATGACGGTGGCGGCGTGAGGACTAAAGGGAACAAGGTCATTTCCCCGTAATCTTTTTTTCGATTATGGAAAAAACATCGGTCAGAGCCGAAATAATTGAGCCCGGAGTCGCTTCTTTACGAAACATTTCGGCTCTGACTCCTTTTTCCGTGCCATGGACACCGGTCCGGGCGTCCCAGGGATGGGTGAAGTGCGCGCTCAGACGTAACTGCGGATGCGCAGCGAGAACTGCGCCAGTTGTTCGATACCGCTTTGCTCGGCGCGCTGGCACCAGTCCTGGAGCTGCTTCACCAGCTGCTCGCGCGAAGCTTTCGAGCGTCCCCACACGGCGCTCAGCTCCCGGCGCATGGCGTAGATCGTTTGCAGCTCCCGGGCCTTGGGAAGCACCGCCTCGAGCCGGCGGCGTACGGGCTCGCGCAGCGTGCTCTCGTCCCGGTAAAGCCATCGCTTCAGGCGCTGGAGAGCGCGTGCGTCATCGGGCGAAACCCGCCGCAGTCGGGCGCTCGCTTCCTCGCAGCTGCGCCGCAGCAGCGCAGCGTAGCGCTCCAGCACGTCGTAGCGGCAAGTGATCACGGCCTGCAGGGTCTCTGTGTCGACGGCGGGCTTCGGGGTAACGAAATGCGGCGTCGGCGCTACCCGCTTGACCCGGGCAAGCCCCAGGAGCTCGAGAGTGCGGATGTAGAGCCAGCCGATATCGACCTCGTAGGGCTTCATGGAGAGCTTGGCCGAGGAGGGAAAGGCGTGGTGGTTGTTGTGTAGCTCCTCGCCGCCGATCAGGATCCCCACGGGAACGATGTTGGCGCTGGCGTCAGGGGTGGGCCAGTGACGGTAGCCCCAGTAGTGGCCGATGCCGTTGATCACCCCCGCTGCCCAGAACGGTATCCAAGCGATTTGGGTGGTGAGGATTAGCAGCCCCGGCACAATGCCGAACAGCACCACGTCGACCACACCCATGATCACCAGCCCGAAGATCTTGAATCTCTGGTAGACGTTGCGCTCGACCCAGTCGTCGGGCGTGCCGCGCCCGTAGCGCTCCAGGGTCTCGGGCTTGTTCGCCTCGGCCACGTACAGGAACACGCCGAGCCAGAGCACCCGATTGAGGCCAAGGACCTGGGGGCTGTGCGGGTCCTCGGTGGTCTCGACCTTGGCGTGGTGCTTGCGGTGAACGGCGGCCCATTCCTTGGTGATCATGCCGGTCGTGAGCCACAGCCAGGCGCGGAAGAAATGGCTCACCGCCGGATGCAGGTCGAGGGCGAGGTGGGCCTGGTGGCGGTGCAGATACACGGTGACCGCGATGATGGTCACGTGGGTCAGCGCCAGAGCCACCACGACGTGGCCCCACCAGGGCAGGTCGAAGATGCCGGCGAACAGTAAGGAGTCCATGAGCGATTGCCTCGGTGCGCACGCTGAAGGCTATCGCCGTTCCTCGCGCAGGGATCTGATCTGCGTCAACTTCGAGACCGACGGCGCGGGGGCTACAGCGGCTGCGCGCGGTGGCGCTTGAACAGGGACACCTAAATAAAGGGGGTCGGAGCCCTTAAATTCAATCTAAATCAAATCGCCGCGTATTCTTAGACTTGGTTTAAGGGCTACGAACCCTTTTACCGCTAGTCCTACTCAAACAACGGCCCCGAACAGCGCGCCAACCCCGGCGGTGAGTGCCATTGCCAGTGCCCCCCAGAAAGTCACGCGGCCTGCACTAACAACCATGTTGGCACCCCCGGCGCGCGCTGCCACGCAACCCAAAAGGGCTAAAAAAACCAGAGAGCTTACTGCTACAGAAGCCATGACCAATCTCGGCGGCACAACCAGCACGGTCAATAGAGGCAGGGCGGCGCCAACGGCGAAGGTAGTGGCCGAAGCCAATGCAGCTTGAACGGGTCGCGCGGAGTGGACCTCGGATAAACCCAATTCGTCGCGGGCGTGGGCCGCCAGCGGATCGTATTTCATAAGTTGCTCGGCCACTTGGTTGGCGAGAGAAGAATCCAGCCCTCTTTTTTCGTATATCCGAGCCAATTCCCGGTGTTCAAACTCGGGATTGGATTCAAGCTCAAGCCGTTCGCGCTGCAGGTCGGCTTTCTCCGTGTCGGCTTGCGAGCTCACCGAAACATACTCACCCGCAGCCATTGACATTGCCCCGGCAACCAGTCCCGCAACGCCTGCTATCAGCACACTCCCGCGCGCGGCACCGGCAGCCGCGACGCCCATCACCAGGCTCGCCGTAGACACAATACCGTCGTTGGCACCCAGCACCGCCGCACGTAGCCAGCCGATCCTTTCCGAAAAGTGTTTTTCAGTGTGAGGTCTCATTTACTCTCATCCCAGTCGTCTAATTGTCGCGGGGCGTTCTCTGACAGGTAATGTCTAGAGAGAGAAAAGAAGGTGGGTCAATATATTCCGATTTTCTTACCAACGTTTCGGCCCCGCCTCATTTTTCCGTTTTTCCGCGCTCAATGAACGAGTGCGATGCTGAACGATGCCGCCGCGACAAGCGCCGCTGCCGTCCGAACGTGGTTCCAGGTCGTCCAGCTGGTTACGTAGCCGGCCCACAAGTTCGCGCCTTCGTGCCCGGTCGGCGCAACGGACGCAAGCGCTTGGTTTTTGGGTACGTTAAACACGATTGTGACCAAGAATGTGCCGACCAAATAAAGCGCCCCGCCAACGAGCAGGTAAACAGCGCCCGGTTCGCGCCAATGCATGAGTGCAAAGAACAACGCAACGACGCAAGCCACGGCCGTACCAAAGAAAAACCCCAAGAACCACGGATTCAAGACAGTGACGTTGATAGACTGCATTGCGGCAATGCCTTCGCCTGGGGGAAGGCGAGCGAGCGCTTTCATCACGAATGTCGAAAAGGCAAAGAACACTCCGGCGATCACGCCGCTGCCGAGCGCCGCCAGCAGCGTTAATGCGAAGATCGATTTATCCAAAGCTTCCACTTCCACAAAACTCCTCGGAGACTACCCTCGATCAATGAAGAAAAAGCGAAAGTACTGTAAGACGCGTAGATTAGAAACCCTCTTGTAATAAGCGATTCAGGTTATGGTCAAAAAACCGTCTCTGACCTCGTTTTATTTTCTAATGGATCACCCGCGGGCGAAGCATTCCCAGGAGTGGAATTTGTCCATTGGCACTCTTGTACACTGATCTATAGTCCGCGGACGGGCCGCCCGTGACGAAATTGGCACAATTCACCTTGCCGATGCCCGGGAGCCTTCTAAGATGAAATATAGGCTCCGAAATTACAGCCCTGTATTTCATGCAGTTGGTCGATCAAATGTCTCCGCCGACGCGCCTGATCACCCGGGTCCGGCACAGTTACGTTCGACTGACCGCGACGTTGCTCATCGGCCTCCTGGCCGGCTGCGGATCCAGTGAGGTCTATCAGGCCCCGGTGGAACACCGCGGGGTTTTTGTCGAATCTCAACCAACCCCGCAGGCTGCGACTCATCAGCAGGTTCCCGCTGCGCCGCGTGCGGATGAATATAAGCCTAACTACCATATGGCGATGGTGGCCAAGGAGATGGTGGGCGTGCGCTACCGCTACGGCGGCAGTTCGCCTTCGTCCGGCTTCGACTGCAGCGGACTGATTCATTACTCCTATAAAAGAATCGGGTTGCGCTCACCAAGGACGACCACTGGGCTTTATCAGCACGCGCGGCCGGTGCACCGGTCAGAGATCCGGACCGGCGATCTGCTTTTCTTCAGGCTGGAGGGGAAAAAGGTTTCCCACGCGGGCATTTATCTCGGCAACAACCGCTTCGTCCACGCGCCGTCCAGCGGCAAGCGCGTGTCTTACGCTCAACTCTCGTCACCCTACTGGCGCAACCGTTTAATACGCGCCGGCCGTCTGTACTGATCTGCGGATCAGATTTACCAATTGATTTGTTGCGTTGCCCCGTGAGTTCTTCTCGGATGCGATAGATCACACAGGGCGCGCGCCCTTGAGCAGTATCCGGTGCAGCAACCGGCGATCGGCGGGCATTAGATCGCTGCTCGCCCGGTGCATGGTGCAGCGGTTGTCCCAGATGAGCAGGTCGCCTTCGCGCCAGCGGTGACGATAGTGAAACCGCCCATCGAAGGCGTGCGCGTAGAGCGCGTCCAGTAGCGCGTCGCCTTCTTCAAGCGACATACCCTCGATGTGGTCGATGCGGTTGGGATTTAAGTAAAGCGACTTCCGGCCCGTCTCCGGGTGGGTACGCGCCAGAGGATGGCGAACGTCGGGCGTTTTCTTCTGGTCGTCTCCTGAAAGCTTTGCCACCTTAGCCCCCGCGCGGCGGCTCAGGTACCTGTGAACCGCGCGCAAGCCCTCGATGCGCGCCTTGATCTCCTGGTCGAGCGCGTCATAGGCCGCGTACATGTTGGCGAACCAGGTGTCGCCGCGTCCGTTCGGGATATCCAGCGCGTAGAGCACCGTCGCCTTGGCCGGAACCTCGAAGAAGGAGTCGTCGGTATGCCAGTGCGGGCCGCGGACGATGGGCTTGCCGTCGCCTGCCTGGTCCCGGTTGTCGACGCTGGAAACGAGAGAGATCAGGGGTTCGCTCTGGTGGAGAAAGTGCTTGACCAGCTGTTCTTGCGGTTCTCCGAAAATCTTCGCGGCGTTGACGTACTCGGCAGATGTCAGGCGCTGGCCGCGCACGCATAAAACCAAATGATCGAGAAATGCATTGTTAAGTGCCTCGTCCAGGTGCTCTTTCGCCGGAGCGCTTAGGTCCACGCCGTTCACCTCCGCCGCCATCACCTCGCTCAATGGCGTGAGGTTGAAGGTTTTGTCTTCGGTCCTGACCGACACGCTCATGAAATGTGCACCAGAATTATTTCTTGCCGCTGCCGGTGGCGGCGGTGAGCAACCCGAGGGTGATGAACACGCTACCCGCGAAATACCGTTGCGCCCGTAAAATCCCAGCGTGACTCTTGAGCCACCGACCAAAGCTGCCGGCTGCAATGGCGTAGGCGCCGTCGCTCAGGATCCCCAATAAGGCAAAGATGACGCCGAGCAGGATCATCTGCAGCGCCACCTGACCCTTGGCGAGGTCAACGAACTGCGGCAGAAAGGCGAGGAAAAACAGCGCCGTCTTAGGATTGAAGACATTGACGATAACGCCCTGCACGAAAATCTCACCGAGGCGCTTCTTCTCCACGGCGATGTCCGTCTCCACCGGGTCGGGAACGAGAAACTTGCGCACGCCAAGATAGATGAGGTACGCGGCGCCGATGAGCTTGACCAGGTTGAAGGCCAGCGCCGATGAGGCCAGCAGCGCAGAGATCCCCAGCGCCGCGGCGGCGATGTGAACGCACGACCCCGCGGCCACCCCCAGGGTCGAAACCACCCCCGCCGCCCGGCCTTGGTCGATGCTCCGGGCGACAATGTAAAACACCGCCGGTCCCGGGGTGAGCAGAAGCACCAGGGAGGCGCCGAGGAAAATAAGCAGCGTCGTGGCGTCGGGCAGAAGTTGCACGGGAACGGGCTCTCTTCTTGAGGCCGGCTCATCCTAAGGCGTCAAGGCGCCAAATTCCACGGTCCAGGCAAGGTTGATGCTGGGGTGTCTTCACGCAATCGTCACGCGGCGCCGGTTGTAATGTTCAGCTTATACTCGCGCTGAACGGTACGCGGATACGCTCATGGACAGCTCCGGCAGCGGCAGCATTCTCCTCATCGAAGACCATCGGGACATCGCCGAGATGGTCTACGCCTATCTCGAGCGCCGCGGCTATGACGTGGACTACGCCGCGGACGGAATCACCGGACTGCACCTGGCGGTAACCAACGACTACGACGTGCTGGTGCTGGATCTGATGCTTCCCGGTATGGACGGGCTGGACCTGTGCGAAAAGCTGCGCAAGGACGCGCGCCGGGATACCGCGGTGCTGATGCTGACGGCCCGGGACGCGCTGCACGACAAGCTCGCAGGGCTGAACGCCGGGGCCGACGACTATCTGGTCAAGCCGTTCGATATTCAGGAGCTGGAGGCGCGGGTGCGCGCGCTGATCCGCCGCCGCCGCGGACAGGTCAGCCCAGAAATGCTCCGCGTTGGCGACCTGGCCCTGGACACCGGCACACTCACGGTCAGGCGGGGCGGCAAGGACATTCCTCTCACGCCAATAGGGCTCAAAATTCTCACGGTATTGATGCGGGCCTCGCCGCGGGTGGTCAACCGGAGGCAGATCGAGCGTGAGGTATGGGGCGATGTGCTCCCCGACAGCGACACCCTGAGAAGCCACGTCTACAACCTGCGCAAGCAGATCGATAAACCTTTCGGCAAACCTCTCTTGCACACGGTACAAAGCACCGGCTATCGATTGGCGGAAGTCGATGAGGCCTAAAATCGGTCTCGGCGAGCGCTTTGGACGGGCTTTTCTGTTCCAGGCGATCTTGATCGCCGTGGCCGCCGTCCTGGGCGTCTACGCCGCAGCGTTCGCTATCGAAGAGGTGCTGATCAAGCAGGCGCTGCGCCAAGAGGCCAGCTATTTCTGGGAGCGGCGGGAGAAAGATCCCGGATTTCCCCTTCCGGATACCCTAAACCTGACCGGCTTCATGACGCGAGGAAGCGAAGCGAGCTCTGTGCCCGAAACGCTTCGCGGGCTGCAGCCGGGCTTTCACCAACTGCCCACGCAATCGGAATTCTCTTTAGTCTATGTCACGGAGATGGGAGAGGAACGGCTGTTTCTCGTCTTCGACGGGGAGCAGGTGGGCGAGCTTGCGCTTTACTTCGGCCTGGTACCGCTGGCCAGCGTGCTGGTGGTCATCTACCTGCTTACCTGGCTCGGCTATCGCCTGTCCAGGAGCGCGCTCTCACCGATCCTTTGGCTGTCGCGTCAGGTGCACAAAATGGATCCGGAAGCACCGGATGCCGCCGTGTTTTCGGCGGAAAGCCTGCCGGGAAATCCGGACCGAGAGATCGTAGCGCTGGCCGACGCGCTGGCGCGGCTGTCTAAACGAATCAACGAGTTCGTTGAGCGCGAGCGAAACTTTACCCGCGATGCCAGTCACGAGCTCAGAAGCCCGCTTACGGTGATCAAGATCGCCGCCGACATGCTGCTGAGCGAACAGGAGCTGGAACCCCCGGCACGCAATTCGGTGCTGCGGATCCGGCGCGCCGCGGCCGACATGGAGGAACTCACCGAAGTGTTTCTGCTGCTGGCTCGAGAGTCCGAGCACGGCCTTTCCACGGATAGGGTGTGCGTGAACGACATCATCACCGAAGAACTCGATCGCGCCAGGGTCCGGCTCGGCGCCAAGCCGGTGGAGGTTAAGCTCAGCTCAGGCTGCCGGCTGATAACCGAGGCATCCGATAAAGTTGTCTCGGTGCTGTTCGGAAACCTGATCCGGAACGCCTTCGACTATACCGACAGCGGCAACGTCCGTATTCAGGTGAACCCCGGCAGCGTGACCATCGAAGACAGCGGCCGGGGGATGGAAGACGAAGAAGTCAATCGGGCGTTCGAGCCCTTTTACAGAGCCGGGGCGCGCCAGCGCGGCGGCCACGGCGTGGGTCTGACCATTGTCAAGCGCCTGTCCGACCGTTTCGGCTGGCCGGTGCACATCAGCAGCGAAATCGGCGTCGGCACCCGCATTCTGGTGGAGTTTCCGCAGTCCCGCTGCGAGGAGACCGCGGTCCCCGGATCTGCGACATCCGGCTCGTAATAGCCGCCATCACGAAATCTTCACGCCGGCTGCACCCGACCTTCACTCCCCTTGAGCCATCCTGCCCGCTGATAGTTTCCCGTTGCGCCCCACGGGCGCGCGCTTCGAGCAGGCATTGCGAATGACCACCACCGCCGTGACGGCAACACTGAACGAGTCGCCCTTCCTCAGGACCTGGCGCTGGCTCATCAACGACCCTCGCGCCATGACCGTTACCAGCGAGGCGGACGGCCGTCGTATCGACTGGCTGCGGACGCTGCCGTTCATCGGCGTGCACCTGGCGTGCCTTTGGGCTTTCTATACCGGCGTAAGTCCCGTTGCCGTGGCGGCGGCCCTGGGTTTTTACCTGCTGCGGATGTTTTTTATCACTGCTTTTTATCACCGTTACTTCAGCCATCGCGCCTTTCGCACCAGCCGCCCGGCGCAGTTTCTCATGGCCGTGCTGGGATGCACCGCCGGTCAGCGCGGTCCGCTTTGGTGGGCCGGCCATCATCGAGAACACCATGTCACCGCCGACACCGAAGCGGATCCGCACTCGCCGGCGCACCGGGGCATGTGGTTCAGTCACACCCTGTGGTTCTTAACCCGCAACAGCTTCGCGCTCAAGGAGCAGCGAGTTAAAGACTGGCTCAAGTTCCCGGAGCTGGTACTGCTTGAGCGCGTGGACTGGATCCCCTTTGTCCTCTTCGGAGCCGGGTGCTACGGGCTCGGCGCCTGGCTCAGCGCATCAGCGCCGCAGCTCGCCACGGATGGTCCGCAATTGCTGGTGTGGGGGTTTTTCATCTCCACGGTATTGCTCTACCACGCGACCTATTCCATCAACTCACTCGCCCACCGTTTCGGAAGCCGCCGCTTCAATACCCCTGACGACAGCCGCAACAATTTGTGGCTTGCGCTGATCACGTTGGGCGAGGGCTGGCACAACAATCACCACCGCTTTCCGGCCGCCGCGCGGCAGGGTTTCCTCCGCCGGGAAGTTGATATCTCTTACCTGCTGTTACGCCTACTTTCGCTGACCGGTTCCATATGGGATCTGCGGCAGGTACCTGACCACGTGCTCAGCAGCGCAAAGCATCCGGAGGCGCCACCTTCATGAACATCGCCATTGTCGGAAGCGGTATCGCGGGCATTACCTCGGCGTTTGTTCTGGCGAAAAAACACCGGGTCACGGTGTTCGAAGCCAACCATTATATCGGCGGCCACACCAACACAATCGACGTTCGCGAAGGCAGTCGCAGCATTCCGGTTGATACGGGTTTCATCGTCTTCAATCAGCCGAATTACCCCAACCTGTGCAAGCTCTTCCAACGTCTCGGCGTCGAATCCCGCGATTCCGACATGAGCTTCAGCGTGCGCTGCGAAAAAAGCGCCATCGAGTACAACGGCAGCGGCATAGACGCCTTGTTTGCCCAGCGCAGCAATCTGTTTCGGCCAGACCACTGGCGCATGATTACAGACATCCTTCGCTTCAACCGGGAGGCCCCGGCGCAGCTTCGCGAGGGCCTGGACGATTCCGTGACGGTGAGCGGTTATCTCGCCAGGCATGGTTTCAGTGATGCCTTCGCGCGCCGCTATCTGCTACCGCTGGGAGCGTCGCTGTGGTCCTGCAGCGCGGCGCAGTTCGGCAATTTTCCCATGCGCTTCGTCATCGAGTTCCTGCACAACCACCGCATGCTGCAGGTAGACGGACGCCCGGTATGGAAGACCGTTCGCGGCGGATCCAGGGAATATGTGCGCCGAATGGTTTCGGAGCTGGACGCGAAAATCCGCCTGAGCACGCCGGTTGCCGGTGTCCGTCGCGAGCGCGGGGGGGTGGCGATCAGGCTCGAAAGCGGCGATGTGGAACATTTCGACGAGGCCATCATGGCCTGCCACGCCGACCAGAGCCTTCGCATGGTGGAGGACGCCGACGGACTGGAGCACGATGTTCTGGTGCGATTTCCCTACCAGCCGAACCAGGTGGTGCTGCACACGGACACGCGCGTTTTGCCGGAACGAAAGAAGGCATGGGCCAGCTGGAATTATCGGATCCCAGCGCGAACCCGGAGCAATGTCACTGTCACCTACAACTTGAACATGCTTCAGGGAATTGAAAGTGAACGCACCTACTGCGTTTCCCTGAATCTCGTATCCAAAATAGATGCCTCTAAGGTGATCCGGCGGATAAGCTACGACCATCCTTTATTCGTCCCCGGCCGCTCCGCCGCCCAGAGCTACCATGGCGAGCTCATTCGGCGCCGGGGAGTTTCCTACTGCGGCGCCTACTGGGGTTACGGCTTTCACGAAGACGGCGTGCGCAGCGCGCTGAATGTATGTTCCGCATTCAGTCAGGATCTGGAACGCGCGGCATGAACAGCGGGATCTACGAAGGCTGGGTGGAACATCACCGGCGCTTGCCCCGGCAACATCGGTTCCGCTACCGCATTTTCCTTATGTATCTCGATCTCGCTGAGCTGCCAGTTTTGTTCGAGAATCGATGGCTCTGGTCGGCAAGCCGCCCGGCTATCGCATGGTTTCGGCGTCGCGATCACTTCGGCGATCCCAAACTGCCTCTGGAAGAGGCCGTCCGCGAGCTGGTGAAGCGAGAGACCGGCACGCGGCCACGCGGTCCCATCCGACTGCTCACGCATCTGCGGTACTTCGGCTACTGCATGAACCCGGTGAGCTTTTTCTACTGCTTCGACGAAGACGACCGCACACTGGAGTTCGTCGTTGCCGAGATCAACAACACGCCCTGGGGGGAACGCCACTGTTACGTGCTCGACTGCCGTTCGCGTCAAGCAGTGCGCGGGCGGTTCCGATTCGAGTTCGACAAGCAGTTCCACGTCTCGCCCTTCATGCCTATGGATCAACGCTACCGCTGGACGTTATGGAAACCCGGGCAGGATCTCGGCGTGCACATGGAAAACCGGGCTAAAGCGAAGCGCCAGTTCACCGCCACCATGCGGCTCGAGCGCCGCGAGTTGAGCGGGGTCGCGCTCGCCCGGGTGCTGCTGAGATATCCGCTGATGACCGCCCGCGTCGTGTTCGCCATCTACTGGCAGGCTCTCGCGCTTTGGATCAAGGGCGTGAGCTTTTATCCGCACCCCAAAACTTTTCACCCTAAAGAGGCCAAGCGATGAGTTCAGAAACCGCCGTTAGCACGCTTTCTCACGGGAAAACGCGCCGCCCCAGACGCGGCATCGATTACTGGACTCGGTCCCAGATCAAGAAGCGGCTCGAAGGCCTCACTGCCGGCCGCCTTACGGTCATGGATCCCTGGGGCGAATGGTCCGTCGGCGAGAGGACGGGTCTAGCGGCCGACTTGCTGGTGGCCAATCCAGGCTTTTTCCGCACCCTGGCGCTCGAAGGCGAGCTCGGCGCGGCGCGAGCCTACATGAACGGTCACTGGCAAAGCAGCCAGCTCACTAATCTATTTCGAATACTGTTGCGCAACACCGAGCTGTTGGACGGGCTGGAAGGAAATTTTGCTGCCGTCTCCGGGGCCGTGTCGCGCCTGCGCCATCTGCTGAACCGGAATACGCGCACAGGCAGCAAAAAGAACATTCACGCCCATTACGACCTCGGCAACGATTTCTTCGCCCTGTTTCTCGACCCGACCCGCACCTATTCCGCCGGCATCTTCGAGCAGCCGACGGCGACGCTGGAACAGGCCTCCATTTCCAAGCTCGACCGGATCTGTCGCAAGCTTTCGCTTCGGCCTGAAGACAAGGTCATCGAGATCGGCACTGGCTGGGGCAGCTTTGCGCTACACGCGGCTTCGCGCTACGGCTGTCACGTCACCACCACGACCATATCCGCGGAGCAGTTCGATTACGCCAGCGAGCGCGTGCGGGAACGCGGGCTCGAGGATCGGATCACGCTTCTGAGGAGCGACTACCGCGACCTCCAGGGAAAGTTCGACAAGCTGGTTTCCATCGAGATGATCGAGGCGGTGGGCCACGAGTACCTGCCTCAGTTCTTTGGAAAATGCGCGGACTTATTGCGTCAGGACGGCGCAATGCTCATCCAGGCTATTACCATGCCGGATCAGCGCTACGACCGGTATCTCAAGAACAGCGACTTTATCCGGCGCTACATCTTTCCCGGCAGCTGCGTGCCTTCCCTGTCGGCGATAATCGACGCGATGCGAGGAAGTACCGACTTGAGCCTGGCGCATCTGGAAGACATCGGCCCCCATTACGCCACCACGCTGCGCGCGTGGCGCGAGCGCTTTGTGCAAAAGCTCGATGCGGTACGGAATTTGGGTTACCCGCCAGAGTTTCAGAGGATGTGGCTTTACTACCTGCACTACTGTGAGGCGGGTTTCGCCGAACGATATCTCGGCACTTTGCAGCTGTTGTTCAGCAAGCCCCGCTGCGAAATGCCGCCGCTACTGGGCGCAGTCTGATGCAGGCGAGATTCATGACGCACCCGCTGGCCAACTTTGCCCTTTTCCAGCTCTGTTGGCTGGCCAACTGCGTGGGCGCCGGTGCCGGCTGGCCGGTGCTGGGGCCGCTGGTCACGGGCGTTTGGATTGCGCTGCACTTAAGCGCCATGGGCGCGAATAAAGTCACCGAGATCTGGATCCTTTTGACCGCCGCGGCCTTCGGCTACGCCGCCGATTCTCTTCTGGTGCTGCTCGGCTTCATCGACTTCCCGAAGTACGCGCAGCTGGGCGGACCGAGTCCTCTTTGGATGGTGGCGCTTTGGGTCAGCTTCGCAGCCACATTGCGTCATGCGCTTCGCTGGATAGAGGGCCGATACCTGCTCGGCGCTCTTCTGGGCGCCATCGGAGGGCCGCTTGCCTATCGTGCCGGCGAAGCACTCGGCGCCATCAGCATTCCCAGTGAGCTGTCCGGACTCTCCGCGGTAAGCGTCGAGTGGATGCTGGCCATGCCCCTGCTGCTTGGCGTCGCTGCGCTGGTCAAGTCCCGGGCGGCGCTTGCGTTAAGTAGTTCAAACGATCGAACGGAGGAGAGCTGTTGAGCACGCAGTTTAATTTTGTCGCCGGCTGGGCCGGGGTCGCAGTATTAATGCTCGCCCTTTGGACCGTCCAATGGCGGACCAAGAACGCAGGCATCGTCGACGTCGCCTGGGCCTTCGGCACCGGCGTGCTGGGGATTTGGCTGGTGCTGGCGTCCCCGCAAGGGGATCTCCAGAGGCGGATCCTCATCGCGGCCATCGCCGCGATCTGGAGCGTGCGCTTAGGCATTCATCTTGCGTCCCGCGTATTTTCGGAAAGCGAAGACGGCCGCTACCGCTACCTTCGGGAGAAACTTGGTCAGCGCGTGCAGTCGTTCATGTTTCTGTTTTTCCAGCTGCAGGCGCTGTGGGCGGTCATGTTCGCGCTGCCCATGTGGGCGGCGGCGCAATCTCCGGTCACGGGGCTTGTCTGGACGGATTTCGCGGGCGCGGCCGTATTCGTCATTTCCATCGCGGGCGAGGCAATCGCTGACGCCCAGCTCAGCCGCTTCAGACGCGACCCCGGTAACCGCGGAAAAGTGTGCAAAATCGGTCTCTGGCGCTACTCCAGACATCCCAATTATTTCTTCGAGTGGCTGCACTGGTGGGCCTACGTGCTCATCGCGCTTGCCTCGCCATACTGGTGGGTCACCCTGGCGGGCCTTATTGTCACTTACTTTTTCTTGACCAAGATCACGGGCATTCCGTTCACGGAACAACAGGCGTTGAGAAGCCGCGGTGACGCATACAGACGTTACCAGGACACGACCAGCGCCTTTTTTCCCTGGCCGCCCGACAGCAAACAGGAAAACGCAACATGAACACAGCAGCACAGGTGGCCATAGAGGTCACTGAACGCGGCTGGGTCCCAGACCCGGTCATCCGAAGAGGCGTTCGCCGGCTGGTTAAGGACCGGCTGCAAGAAATCCGCGCCGACGATTGTGAATCCAGCGCGTCAGATGCGCGCGATTTCGTCGCCCACATGGACGAAGCGGTGATTGCGCCGCTGCCGGAGAAAGCCAACGAGCAGCACTACGAGCTACCGGCCGAGTTTTTCACCCACGTGCTCGGGCGTCATCGCAAATACAGCTGCTGTTACTGGCCGGCGGGTGCGGAAACCCTCGACGCGGCGGAAGAGGAATCTTTACGAGTCACCGCGGAACGCGCCGGACTTGGCAACGGCATGCGAATACTGGAGCTTGGCTGCGGTTGGGGATCCCTAAGCCTGTGGATGGCGTCCCAATATCCAAAAAGCGAGATTACCGCCGTGTCCAATTCCGCTCCGCAGCGTGAGTACATTTACGACCAGGCGCGGCGTCGCGGCTTGTCCAACCTGCGGCTCATTACCGCGGACATGAACGACTTCGATATTGATGAAAGCTTCGATCGCGTCGTTTCGGTGGAAATGTTTGAGCACATGCGCAACTATCGCGAGTTGTTTCGGCGCATCCATGGGTGGCTCATACCAGGCGGAAAATTCTTTATGCACATCTTCTGCCACAGGAGCTCGCCCTACGCCTTCGAGGACAATGGGCCATCCGACTGGATGAGCCGCTATTTCTTCTCTGGCGGCATCATGCCCTGCGACGACCTGCCGCTTCGGTTTCAGGAACATCTCAAGTTTTCGAATCTCTGGCGCTGGAGCGGCCAGCAGTACGAGCGCACCGCCAACGCCTGGCTCAAAAATATGGACAGGCGACGGGAGCTCATTTGGCCGATTCTGGAACAGACCTACGGTAGCGACGAGGCGCTGCGCTGGTGGGTTCGCTGGAGACTTTTCTTTGTCGCCTGCGCCGAGCTTTTCGGCTACGAAAACGGCCAGCAGTGGTGGGTCAGTCACTACCTTTTCGAACGACCCGCGGGTTAAGGCAAGGTTTCCGATTCTTGAATGACGCGAAACGGTTAAGCATGGGAGAATAAATTATGTTGACTAGAACCTGGCGTCCAACGCTGGTCGCGATGGCGTTAGCCTACTTTTTTTTCAGCCTTTCCGCCCTCGCTGACGAGACCATGAGAGAGCGCGTGGGATACGCCTATGCCGCCGGATCAGGCGCGCTGATCTACACCGAGCATCACCAGGAGTGGTGGAAAGGCGATCGCATTCTTCGAGACACGGTAACTTATCGGGATCCTGAAGGCGGCGTGATTGGAGAAAAGCACGTCGACTTTCGCGCCGGCGAGGACGCTCCGGAATTCCTGTTGCGGAACATTCGTACCGGTCACTCGGAAGGTGCGCGGGCGAAGTCGAAGCAACTGGAGGTCAGCTTCAAGGAAGGACAAGACGCGCCGCTGAAGAGCGAAGCGCTCAGCCTGCCCGAAGGCGCTATCGTGGACGCTGGCTTCGACCGCTTTGTTGAGAACAACTGGGAGGCGCTGATGCGTGGCGACACCTTCGTGCGCCCGTTTCTCATCCCCAGTCGGCTTCAATTCATGGACTTTCGAATCCGGCGCGTTGACGACAGCAGCGATCCTGACCGCGCTATATTCGAGATGGCGATTGACTCACCGCTGCTGAGACTCTTCGCTCCCTCCATCAAGGTTGCATACCAGACGCGCGGTCGCACCCTGCTGGAGTACGACGGGATCTCCAACATGCGTAATGCCAATGGCGAGAATCTGGACGTCAAGATCCGCTTCAATCCTGCTCGCAGCGTGGTGAGCGCCGCGTTGCAGACTGTGGAGAACGCCCAGTTGGTTCAATGAACCCGCCGCGCTACGCCGCTCGAGAGAGCAGCACAATCGCCGCGCTGGCGAATGCTACCGCGACGCATTTTCTCCTCGTCAGGTGCTCGTAGCGAAGCACAACGGAAATACCCAGCGCGACTATAAAGCTCAAATTGGCGATGGGAATGACGATGGTAGCTTCGCCGTGGTGAAGTCCCAGCATGAGGAAGTTGACGATAGCGAACACTACAATGCCGGATGCAACACAGTAGCCGATCTCTTTCCGGCCAACCGGCAGCCGCCGCTCGCGGCAGAGCGCGTAACACAATCCGCCGACCATCCAGCATGCCGCCGCAATCACCATGATATTCGAAGCGCTGGCGCCGGCTATGAGCCCGGCTTTGGAAATTACGCCAAAGGCGGCGCGCAGTAATGCCGCCAAAATCATCACCCAGATGAAAGTACCGATGAGGCGGCCGCCATCGCCATCGCGACGAACGTGAAGGTAGAAGACGGCGACAATGGCGCAGGCAATACCGATCATCTTCAGGCCACCCAGCGGCTCGGCAAGAAAAAACAATCCGAACACCACCACGCCGACCGTGTTCAGCCTATAGATGGTGGCGCCGAGGCTGATGTCGAGATGCGTCATGCTCTCGATATAAAGCAGATTTGACAGCGTCACCATTGCCCCCGCAGCGATGCCGTAACTCAGATCCGCGGAGCTGAACTGGATGAGCTCGCCTCGGGCGCCCAGCTCGACGAGCTGGAGCAGCAACCAGACGACGCCCATGCCGAACAGGTATGCTCCGCGGGAGCGCACTTTGCGGGCATACACTTTGTACAGCGTGTCGATGAGCCCGCCAAAGGTCATGCTCAGCAGCGCGAACACCACGGCATTACTCATGCTATCGACCCCCGTCACCCAAAAGTTCTTATTCTTCGGTCCCCATGACCCCGTCTCAGCGCCCGGGCACGGCCCGGCCGCAGCACTCGATACACGGCAGACAGCGCGTGGCGCGATTCATCCGCAGTCGGGTGACATAATAATTGCTCATGGTCAGGATGCGCAGCGGATCGGCCTTCTATGCGAGGTCATCCAAATTGGCCTGTTGATTGAGAAAACCCTAATGCAGCCAAGCTTGAAAACCGGAGTCGAGCGCAGCGAACGGGTTAGCGTGGACCGGCAGCGCGCCATCGACTTCCTTGGCGAAGCCAATCGCGTCTACAGCACGCCGGCTATGGTGAGCGACATCGAGTACGCCTGCTACCGGTTGATCGAGGCTCATCTGGAACCAGGCGAAAGCTCGCTTGGCGTTCACGTCTCCGTGGACCACTTAGGTCCCACGCCGCTGGGCGCCGAGGTGACCGTGCGGGTGCGGGTCAGCGCCATCGACGGGCGGAAAGTCACGCTCGACGCCGAGGTCTCCGACGACGTCGAGATCGTGGGCCGGGGTCGGCACGTGCGCTACATTATCGACCTTGCGCGCCACGAAAAACGGCTCAAAGCCAAGATCGAAACGCTCGACCGCGGCAGCTGAAGGCCGCAGGCGCCGCCGCGGCGGCGCTCGCATGCTGGCCAATGGCGCTACAATGCAAAGATTGGACCCCTGAGGTCCACCTGGCGATCTGCCCATACACCGAGCAAGCTAAAAAACCATGGCGATGCAGATACACGGCGCCGGCGGAAACGTTGAGCTGCTGCGGGTCAAGCCTGCCGCCGTCGCAGGAATGTTCTATCCCGCAGATGCGGGAAGCCTGAGGGCGCAAGTATCGGCTTTTCTTGACGCCGCCCGACCGGTGAAGACTTCGCCGCCCAAAGCGGTCATCGCGCCTCACGCGGGCTACCGCTACTCGGGACCGGTGGCGGGAACGGCTTACGCGCCTTTGCGCGCGCTCGCCGGTACGGTCAAGCGGGTCGTGCTGCTGGGCCCGGCTCACCGCGTGGGCTTTCGGGGAATCTCGGTGAGCACGGCAGAAGCATTCAATACGCCGCTCGGGGCCGTGCCGGTTGACGCCGACGGCTTGCGGACGGCGCGAAGCTTTCCGTTTGTCGCCGAGCACGATGCCGCCTTCGCGGAAGAACACAGCCTCGAGGTGCACCTGCCCTTTCTTACCGAGACGCTGGGTGATTTCCGCCTTATTCCGCTGCTCGTCGGCGACGTGGAGCCGACAGACGTGGGAAAGATCATTGACGCGCTTTGGGGCGGCCCGGAAACCCTAATCGTAATCAGCTCGGATTTGAGTCACTACCACGACTACGAAACCGCCCGCGAGCGGGACGCGGCGACGTCGAAGGCGATTGAATCCCTGGATTACAGCGCCATTGGTTACGGCGACGCTTGCGGCCGAAACGCCGTGAACGGCCTTTTGTACCTGGCACGGGAGCGGAGACTCGCCGCCGAAACGGTCGATCTCAGGAACTCCGGTGACACGGCGGGCGGACGGGATCGCGTCGTTGGCTACGGCGCCTACCTTTTCCACGAAACTGATGCCACACGACTGTCCTTCGGCGACCGCCGTGTGCTGTTGGGTACCGCGGCCAGTTCTATTCGTCACGGGATCGAGCGTGGCCGGCCTAAACCCGTAAATCCGGATGAGTTCTCTGATCTGCTGAGAGAACATCGCGCGAGCTTTGTCACCCTGAAATTAGAGCAGGCGCTAAGGGGGTGTATCGGCAGCCTGGTTGCGTCACGCTCCCTGCTTGAGGACGTTTCGTATAACGCGCATGCGGCGGCATTCAGCGACAAGCGTTTCAAACCCGTGACTTCAGAGGAAGCAGCCCGGCTCGTCATCAGCATCTCGGTGTTATCCGTGCCCGAAGCGCTGAGCGTTTCCTCGGAGATCGACTTGATACAAAAGCTCCGCCCTGGCGTAGACGGGCTCGTCATAGAGGAAGGCAAACGCCGCGGAACGTTCCTGCCGGCAGTGTGGGAGAGCTTGCCCGAGCCGGCGGATTTTATCCGTCAGCTCAAGAAAAAGGCGGGGCTCGAGCCGGCCTACTGGTCAGATCGGATCCGGATCAAACGCTATTCGGTTGAATCGTTCTCCTGATTTCGCCACCCGCTCCGGCAACGCCAAGTTCCGGAGACGCTAGACTCGGCTCTGGGACCGCAGGTGCTTGATTACCAGCACGGAAAGATCGTCCACGCCCTCGTAGAAGTGCTCGTCCAGCTCCGCGAGTTCTGCCTGATGCTCTGATTCAACCCGCTCCAGGCGATCGTACCATTCGTCCAAATCGTCTTTAGGGGGCGCTCCATAAATCTTCATCGCTCGCCGAAGCAGCGATGCGGTCTCTTTGGCGCCAATGCGCTTGAGCACGTCTACCGTGGCGGCGGCGTGCTGGCCCTCGGTATTCCAAAAATACTGACTGAAGCCGCCGTTGTTGACTTCTCCTTCGAGAACACCAACAACGAAAATGTCGCGGGCGTCAGGTTCCAGCTCGGTAAAACGATCGTCATCCACGTTGGTGACGATTTCGACAAAACGCTTGTAAAAAGTCTGCCTCAGGTCCTCCACGGCTTCGTCCTCCGGTCCGAGCTCGGTTGGCTCGGCGGATTCGAATAGAACGTGGACGAAGCTGAATTCGCTGGAAAGACAGGCTCGAATGACCAACAAGCGTTCGCCGTCCGACAGCTTTTCACTGTACTCTGACAGTTCGCCGTCGCTGGCGACCAGCCTCAGATCGTGACCGTTACCGTTGAGCAGGCCAATCGCCTTCTCGACGCCTTTCTTGCCGTCTTCGTTCATGGCCTCCAGCAAAGCCAGCTCCAAATCGGCTTTCAGCCGCCGGCCCGACGGATTGCCCGCGTCCAGGCTGTCAATTGCGTCGAAAGAAAACTGAGATGTATCCATCTTGGGATCACAATCGAATCGCTCCTCAGCCATGGTCGGCGATACCTTCCATACCGATATAACCAGGCAGAGATTGCATCCGGCGGATCCAGCTCAGCACGTTCGGTCGCTCGTGGAGACTAACATCCCCTTCCGGCGCGAGAGCGATATAGGGGAAACACGCGACGTCGGCAATGGTGGGCCGGCCGGTGGCAAGCCAATGCCGATCTGTAAGGTGAGCATCCATAACCTTCAGTCCGCCGATGCCGTATTGCTGGCATGCGTTAAGGTCAAAATCGCGGCCAAATTTCTTTACCGCGCGGGCCCTGGCCAGACCGAACAACAGCTCGTTTTCCGACACTGCGAGCCACTGCGTGACTTCCGCCATTGGCGCGGCATCGAGCGGCAGCCACTCTTCTCCACCGTAGCGTCTGCCAAGATATACGAGGATTGCCTGAGAATCCCAGACGACTGTGTCGCCGTCTTCCAGCACCGGAATCTGCCCTCGCGGATTGCGCGCGAGAAAATCCGGTTTGCGATTATCGCCGGCTCTCAGATCCACGGCCACCTTTTCGTACTCAATATTGAGCAGAGAGAGATATAACCGGACTTTGTATGCGTTACCGGACAGGGGAGAGTCGTAGAGCTTTATCACGATGCTTGTTCTCGTTGCTCCGGGGAATCTTGCACCGCCTGCGATTACCCCTTCATCTGCCTAAAGACAATATTCATATGGTCTTTGTCTCGGCGCAAGCGCCAGGTAATCCGTTTGGGGAATTGATCCTTAATAGCAAATCCACTCGAGGTCACGGCCATGGCAGCGAGCGCCCAAACCGCCGCGCCTGCCTCCCCGTCAGGCCGGACATCGCCGTGCAGAGGCCTAAAGCATGCCCCATACCTTGGTTCGAGTCACGGCAGGAGTTCCTCGAATCAACCCGGGGGCGTGTGCCCGGCGCGGCTGACGACGGCCCTGTCCCCATCGGCGTGGCTAGCGCGTAGCCAAGGCCGTCTCCATGCCGGGGGCTCAGACGAGATGCGCGCGAAAGAAGGTGGCGGTGCGGCCGTCGGCGAGCTTGGCCGCGGCCTCGTCGAAATGGACGCCTTGATGCCGGGCGAAGGCGTGATTGACACCCGGATAATTGTGAATGGTGACACAGGGATGATGCGCGAGGGATTCGTTTATCTTGGCTTGCGCATCCTTTGAAACAAACTCATCCTCTTCGGCTATGTGCAGCATGGTCGGGGTGGTGATCTGGGCCGCCTCATGAAGCAGCTCGTCGAGACCTACCCCGTAATAGCTCACGTTGCAGTCTGCGTCGGAACGACACGCCATGAGATAAACGAGCTTGCCCCCGAGACAAAAGCCCACGGTCCCTACACGGCCGGTACAGCCGTCAATATCCCTCAGGTACTCGAGGGATTCTTTAAGATCGACGACTCCCAGCTCGAGGTCAAATCCCTGGAACAGCTCGAAAGCACGCGCCCATTCACCTTCGGATTGATCGCTAAGCAGAATGCCAGGCTCCTGGCGCCAGAACAGATCAGGGCACAGTGCAAAGTAGCCCTGCGAGGCGAGCCGATCGCAATGATCACGCATGTCTTTATTTACCCCGAAAATCTCCTGGATCACGAGAACGCCGGGGCCATCGCTTCCCGGTGTGGCCAGGTATGCCGAGAATTCGCCGTCGGAGGAGCTGATGGTGACGTCGGGCATATTCTTTCTCCAGAACGCTGCTCTCGTTGCAAACGATTCTTAATGTTCTTGTTTCACTCCCGAACGTAAGCCGGGGTGGATACGAGAGCGTGCCGATACCGGGCTGATTTACGATTTGTGCTTTAACAGCGCATTGTACACGGGCGAGAGCAGCGCCGGGAGCGTGTACATGGGTATCTGCGCTACGGCGAAGTAGAGCAGCGTATCGGGCGCCGAGCTTTCAGGCAGCACGGCGAGAAGCAGCCCCATGTTGCGATTACCGCAGGCAAACGCCAAGGTGAGAGCGCTCAGCGCGCCTGTCGCGTAAAACGCCGCCCCGCCGGCGAACTGTAAAAGGATGTTTGCGAGAAATGAAATTACGATAACGCCGAGCACGTACTCCGTCTCCACGGCGAACCTCTGGGCGACGCCGTCCATGATTGCTACGGCGAAGGCCAACAAGAGCACAAGACCCAGCACGTCAAGAATCGGCTTATTTTCGTTAATGCGCCTTGTGCCGACGGACATTCGAAGGATTGCTGCAACGGCGAAACAACCGCCTATGAAGCTCGCAAGGCGAAGCGCCAGATCGAGCGGATCAATTCGCAAACCGGTGCCGACAAACCATTCCGCCGCGAGACCTAAGGTGAACGGCGCCAGCAGCGTCGCGCCGACGACAACTGCGAGCATGCGCGCCGCACTGAGTTTTAGCATTAGCGCAATCGCTGGCGCTGCCATAATGGGCGGGGCAGCGGCCATGAGCACCAGCGGGGTCCGGAGTCGTTCTGGCAGCCCCAGCGCGTTCACCAGCACCCACATCAACACCGGTGACACACATAGAAGGAAGAAGACCATGACCACGGGAGCACGCGGCTGCTTTAGCTGGCGCCGCAACTCAGCGTAGTTTGTCTGCATGACCGAAAGCACCAGCAGTCCGCCGACGGCGGCCGCCAACAGCGGACGCAAAAGGGCGGCGACGCCGGGCAACAAGAATCCTGCAAAGACGCCGATGGCCAGAACCCAGGCAGCGTTTCGCGAAAGAAAACCGAACACCGAGGAAGCCTTCCCGATTTCAGACTAACCCGCGCCGGGGGGCACGCGGACCCGCTCGTGAATCAGCGTTTAAGGAAGTAAAGATCTCGACGGGATCTTGCGGCGTTCCTGCCGCGTCAATAAAAGGAATAGTACTGCTGGATGATTCGAATGCCGACGTCGCCGGTCTTCTCTGACCAGTCGTGCGTCATTTTGCGTCCAATCTTGTTAAGCGCCTGCATCAAACCGTTTTCTGGCCTGTGCACGCTGATACCGTGATCCCTCAACACATCGAGTTTCTGACTGGTCTCTTCTCTGCTCGCATCCCAACCGCGCGCTTCTGCCCGCTCCGCGGCGGCCAGCACCGCCCGCTGCACGTCAACGTCGAGGCGGCCAAACGCCCGCTTGTTCACCACAACAACGTTTTTCGGCAACCACGCCTGGGTATGATAGAAATATTCAACAAAATCCCAGGCGTTGGCATTCGCACCCGCGGATGGTGAGGTAATCATGACCTCGACTCGGCCCGTGCTAAAGGCTCGAGGGATATCCGGCACCTCGACCAGGGTAGGAATGGCGCCGGCGTGTGTTGCCAGCTGAGAGGTTGCCGTGTTGTAGGCGCGGACCCTGAGGCCTTTGAGATCCTCAATTTCGTTTAACGGTTTCTTGGAATACAGCCCCTCCGGCGGCCACGGCACCGCGAACAGAACCATTAGCCCCTGCCTGTCTAGAAGAGAAGCGATAGTGGGCTTTGAGGCTTTCCAAAGGTCGCTGGCCTTCTCATAAGTGCTGGCGAGAAATGGTACCGCGTCGATTTCGAAAATTGCGTCCTCGCCGCTCAATTGGGAAAGCAAAAATTCCCCAATGGAAACCCGCCCCCCGCGAACGGAGTTTTTAATCTCAGAGTGCTGGATCAGGGAACCACCACTGTGAACCTTGATTTCGAGCTTACCTTTTGTCGCGCCCTTCACCTCATCGGCAAAATACTTGATGTTAACGGTCTGAAAGCTCTCTTCGCCGTAAGCAGTCGGCATGTCCCAGACAACCGCCTGTGCCGGGAGCACAAAACCCGCGGCAAGCATGCCGCAGAGCGCTTTAATAGTTTTCATATCGGTCTACTCAGAGTGGTGGCCATGTTTGACGGTGAGCCTTTGCAGCAAAGATAGGATATTGATGGCGTGGAATACTGAACAATCGCTCCGAGTTATACAAGCATAAGGATTGGTGTTTCCCTCTGCATCATCCTCATTAGAACAGATCTTGTTGCCCGGAGGCCTCCGACGCGGCTTCAAGTTCGAGCAGTTCCGATTCCGGCTCCACTCGTCCATCACCCCGGAGATGCAGAACTTCCACTCCATGTCGCGACAAAGGCGGTGTAAGCAGAAACCGGCGGTGACAGCGCATCGGGTTTTCCTCAGCACAAACCAGAACGAGCCGGCGAGAGCGAGCTTCGGCAGCCAGCGCATCCAGCGCGTCCTGAAGTTCGGGCTTCGTCACCAGCTTATCCCACAGCACTTCGCCGCTGGCCCCATAAAAGCGCGCCTCCCGAGGGCGGCCGGACAGATGCTCCCCACTCCAAGTGTAGTCGATTCCCTCGGCATTTAAGCACCCTGCAAGCCGCTCGCGGTTGAACTGAGGGTTGTAGCGCGAATAGGGCTGGCCGCGAACGTCCACGACGCGCTTGATCCGGTGTTGCTTCAAAAGCGCGATGAAAGCGTCGATGGTATGACGGCTATGGCCGAGGGTGTATAGGGTGGCGCGGCTTTTTGAATCCACTTGTAACGAAGCCCGACTTAGGCTTTAAGTATGTAGTATGTCGTATCTAGTATGTAGGGAGAAAAAGAAACCAACAATGCTCTCTCCCACACACTACATACTACATACTGAATATCGCCGACATACGTACGACATGCGATTTGGGTCAATTACACCTCCTGCCCCATACCGGGCACTACCATCACCGCCTCCGTCATCCAGCAGCCCTTGCAGGTCGGGCCGCTCTGACGCTCGAGAAAAAAAACGTAGCTGCGAATCTCACGGCGGCCCACCAGGATTACGCCTTGCGTCGCGCGGGCGCCTTCCACTTTAATCGGCGCGTAGCGAGCGTGCTCGAACTCGAGCATCAGCCGATACGGGCCAGCCTTGATCATCTGGATGAACCGCGGCAACGGACCGGTGGACGCCTTGTTTTGCGGAGAGGCAAAGCGAAAAGCGACCGCGATGCCCTGGTTAGACTCGTCATTCGCGCGCAGGGCGTCGAGCTGAATGCGCACCACGTCCCCGGGTGCTATATCGGGCGACGGCGACGGCAACCCGCTCGGCGCCGAAGGCGTCTCTCCGGAGCCTGCCGCCCGCGGACCGCCCGGCTCCGCAGCGGAAATCAGAACGACCGCAGCCAGCAGTAGTATCCACTTTCGCATGTAGCCGCCTGGCACGTCGCTTGCCCCCGTTTCGCGCGATACCCGGGCACGAATTTATCCCATTACGGACAAAATCGCGCGTTCCCAAGACATTCCGGCCCGCGGTTTTCTTGACACTCCGGTCGGGGCGGGTCAAGCTTTCCGGCATGAAAACGAAGTATCGCACCGCTGCACGCGTCTGGTGGTGGCCGTCTTGACCGAGCGGCCCCGATAGCTTCGTTCCATCGAATATCAGACAAAGGCCGCCACGAGTGTTGGCGGCCTTTTCATTTCGGCCCCGCCGCATCCGTAGTCCTGAATTAAGGCGACAGCGCGGCAATATGCCGCGGGGTAAAACATGAGCAAGAGTGATTACACCAATCCCGGCCTGATCTACGAGACCGCGGGCGGGATCCGCATCAGGCGCCAAGAGGTGCCGCAGCCTTATGAGCACGCCGCCGATTCCATAAGCGGGGCGCTGGACCACCGGCGGGGCGTTCTGCTGACGTCTTCCTTCGAGTACCCCGGGCGCTACACCCGCTGGGACATCGGATTCATCGACCCCGTTATCGAGTTCACCGCTCGCGGCCGGGACTTCGCCCTGCGCGCCTTGAGCGATCGCGGCAGCGTGCTTCTTGCCGCAATTACCAGCGCGCTGGATAAATGCGATGCGATTGATTCACTGGAGCGCGGAGAGATCTCGATTTCGGGCGTGGTTCGCGAATCCGGCGAATGGTTTCCCGAGGAGCTGCGGAGCAAACAGCCGACGGTATTTTCGGTGCTTCGCGCAATCATCGCTCTTTTTCACACGGACCAGGACGCCCACCTCGGGTTTTACGGCGCGTTCGGCTACGAACTCGCTTTCCAGTTCGAGCCGGTGCGGCAAAAGCTCGGGCGGGACGGATCCCAGCGAGATCTCGTGCTGTATCTTCCCGACGAAATTCTTATCGTGGATCATCGACGCGAGGTGGCCACGCTTTACCGCTACGATTTTGAAACCGAGGAAGGCGATACTCGCGGACTGGAGCGAAGCGGCGAAGAATCAGCGTATGTTGCCGCCCCAGGTGCCGAGTCCAGATGTGATCACGCTCCCGGCGAATACGCCGACACGGTTCGTGACGCCATCGAGCACTTTCGCCGCGGCGATCTGTTCGAAGTGGTGCCGAGCCAGACTTTCTTCGAGCCCTGTCCGGCGCCGCCGTCGGAAGTTTTCGGGCGGCTAAAGACGCGCAACCCGGCGCCTTATGGCGCGCTCATGAATCTGGGCGAGCAGGAATACCTCGTCGCTGCTTCGCCCGAGATGTACGTCCGCGTGGAGGGACGTCGTATCGAGACCTGTCCCATCTCCGGGACCATCAAGCGCGGCACCAACGCCATCGGCGACGCGGCGCAAATACTCGAGCTGCTGTCTTCAGAAAAAGAAAATTCCGAGCTCACCATGTGTACCGATGTGGATCGAAACGACAAGTCTCGAGTCTGCGAGCCTGGCAGTATTCAGGTTATCGGGAGAAGACAGATCGAAATGTACTCCCGCCTCATCCACACGGTGGATCACGTGGAGGGAATGCTTCGCGAGGGATATGACGCGCTGGACGGATTTCTTGCGCACACCTGGGCGGTGACGGTCACCGGCGCACCCAAGCAGCACGCCATACAGTTCATCGAGGACCACGAGCGCTCTCCCCGCTGCTGGTACGGGGGGGCGATGGGATTCATCGGCTTCAACGGCAGCATGAATACGGGGCTCACCTTGCGCACGGTTCGCATCAAGGACGGTGTTGCCGAAGTCCGCGCAGGCGCCACGTTGCTTTTCGAATCGGACCCGGACGCCGAGGAACAGGAGACCCGACTCAAAGCTTCAGCACTGCTCGACGCTATCAGCCGCGCCGACGATGAGCCGCTTCCCCATGTCGAGCCGCTTTCGGACCGGCCCGGTTCGGGCAAGAAAGTGCTCATGGTGGACCACGAGGACTCCTTTGTGCACACGCTCGCGGGTTATTTTCGCCAGACTGGCGCGGAGGTGGCGACCTACCGATGCGGCTTTACTCCGGAGCGCTTGCAGCAAGAATCCCCCGATCTGATTTTGCTCTCCCCCGGACCCGGGCGGCCGGAAGATTTCAAGCTCGCCGAGACCATTCGCATGGCGCTGGAGCAGGGACTGCCCATATTCGGGGTCTGCCTGGGCCTGCAGGGTATCGTCGAATATTACGGCGGCCCGCTGGAAATATTGCCCAGGCCCATGCACGGCAAGTTTTCTCGGGTGCGCGTGCTGGGTGGGTCCATCTTCGATGGGGTGCCGAAGGCCTTCGAAGCGGGCCGTTACCATTCCTTGTTTGCCGTTCGCGAGGCGCTGCCGGACGTGCTCACGGTCACGGCCGAAACCGACGACGGCCTGGTCATGGGCATAGAGCACCGCGAGTTGCCGGTGGCAGCGGTGCAGTTTCACCCGGAATCCATCATGACCTTAAATGATGACGTCGGCCTTCGAATTGTGAGAAACGTGGTGGAATCCCTGGCCGCGAAAAACGGGACCCGCGCAGCTTGAGCCGGCCCTGCGAACTCGGCGCGCTCGAAGCGCGAAACCTCATCGGTAAAAAAGCGCTTTCACCAGTGGAGCTGGTGGACGACTGCATCGCACGAATCGAGGCGGCCAACCCTGCTGTCAACGCCGTGGTCGCGGCCTGCTTCGAGCGGGCTCGCGAGGAAGCCAGGACCGCCGAAGCCGCGGCGACCAAGGGCGGCGACCTGGGACCGCTTCACGGCTTGCCGCTAGGTATCAAGGACCTCAACGTCACCGAAGGAATTCGCACCACCTTCGGCTCACTCATCTATAAAGACCACGTTCCCCACCGGGACGAGCGCATCATTGCCGCGCTGAGACACGCTGGCGCCATCGTTCTCGGCAAAACCAACACGCCGGAATTCGGCGCCGGCGCCAACACGGTGAACAAAGTCTACGGTCCGACCCGCAATCCCTTTGACACGGCGCGCACCTGCGGCGGCTCGTCCGGCGGATCCGCCGTCGCTCTGGCCTGCGACATGATGCCCATTTGCACCGGCTCGGATACCGGCGGCAGCCTGCGCATTCCCGCCGCCTTTTGCGGAGTGGTTGCCATTCGCGGCACGCCGGGACTGGTGCCCTCCGACCGCAGGGTCATCGGGCTCACCACCTTCAACGTGCAGGGCCCCATGGCGAGAAACGTGCCGGACGCGACGCTCATGCTTTCGGCCATGGCGGGCAGCGATGCCTGCGATCCATTGGCGCGTCCGCTCGAGCCTTCGTCATTCAGGAAAATAGAAGAGATCGATCTTTCAACGCTTCGCGTCGCAATTTCCGAAGACCTGGGTTTCGCCCAAGTGGACAACGGCATACGCGAGACCTTCCAGAAGTGCGCAGCGCGAATGGCACCGCTATTCGAGCGATGGGAATCTCGGAATCCCGAGATGAAAGGATCCACAAAAGTTTTCTGGCTCATCCGCGGCCTGCATTTTCTCGCCGGCCAGCTGGACAATTACAGAATGCACCGGGATTTGCTTGGCCCCAACGTTAGCAATAACGTCGAGGCCGGGCTTGCCATGAAGCCCGAGGACATCGGCTGGGCCTACGCCGAATGCACCCGCATGTATCGAAAGCTTCAGGCGTTTTTCGAAGACTTCGACGTGCTCATTTGCCCCACCGTCGCCGTACCCCCCTTTCCCGTGGAACAGCTTTTCTGCACCCACATCAACGGCGTTGAACTTCAGAATTACATCCAGTGGGCCGATCTCACTGCCGGACTAACCCTGAGCGGACACCCCGTCGTTTCCATACCCTGCGGATATGATCCCACCGGCACGCCCTTCGGCATCCAGGTGGTCGGGCCGCGCTGGCATTCGGATCGATTCGTCATCGGCGTCGCCGCCGCCATTGAGCGTTCGCTCGACGGAGATCCGGAATTCTCCCGGCCGGTACCGAACATCGGAGCGCTCTCGGCAACCGGGTAGCTTTCGGGTTTGCCACCCAAAAGGCGACCGCATAGGTTGGTGATGGTAGAGGGTAGACGGTAAACGGTAGATGGGGAAGAACGTTTCAGCTGCCCGCCCCGATCTACCGTTTACCGTCTACCGTCTACCAACTAAGAAAAAAACTGATTCGCCGTCCGAGACTGTCACATCCCGTGGTCCTTGATCTTCCGCGTCAGCGTATTGCGACCCCAGCCTAGCAGCCGGGCCGCATCCTGGCGACGACCGCCGGTGAATCTCAGGGCGACATCGAGCATGATCTTCTCGAAACGCGGCACCGCTTCGCCGAGCAAATCGATTCTTCCCGAGGAGAGCTGCCTCTCTGCCCAGCGCTTCAGTCCGTCCTCCCAGTCCAGGGACGTCTCCCCGCCACATTCGGGCACCTTCAGCTCCGGCGGAAGATCTTCGGGATGAATTTCGCTGCCCGAAGCCATCACCGTGAGCCAGCGGCAGGTATTCTCGAGCTGGCGAACGTTGCCGGGCCAGTCGAGGCCGGTGAGATAGCGCTCCACTTCGGGTCTCAAGCTCTTTGCTTCGGTGTTCAACTCTTCCGCAGCGGATTTGAGAAAGTGATTCAGCAGCAGGGGAATGTCTTCGCTGCGATCCCGCAGCGCCGGAGAGTGCACCCGAATGACGTTCAGGCGATGAAACAGGTCCTCGCGAAAGCCACCTTCACGGACCCGCGCTTCCAGATCCTGATGCGTGGCGGCGATGATGCGCACGTCCACGCGGATGGGTTCGTGACCACCCACGCGATAAAATTCGCCGTCGGCCAGCACGCGCAGCAGTCGGGTCTGGAGTTCTGAAGGCATATCGCCGATTTCGTCGAGAAACAGCGTGCCGCCGTCGGCCTGCTCGAAGCGCCCCCGGCGCTGAGACTGTGCCCCGGTGAAAGCCCCGCGCTCATGCCCAAACAGCTCGGACTCGAGCAGCTCTTTGGGAATGGCCGCGGTGTTCAACGCGATGAAGGACTTTGCGGACCTGGGGCTATGCCGGTGCAGCGCGCGGGCGACCAGCTCCTTGCCGGTACCCGACTCGCCGGTAATCAGCACGGTGATGTTCGAGCGGGAGAGCCTGCCAATTGCGCGGAAGACCTCCTGCATGGGGGGGGCAGAGCCGATGATGCTTTGGTCCGGGCTTTCTATGGCGGGACGGGGCGCCAAGCGCTGTTCCTGCCCATGGGTCGCGGCGCGACGCACCAGCGCGACGGCGTCATCCACGTCGAAAGGCTTGGGCAGATATTCGAAGGCGCCGCTTTGAAAAGCCGCTACGGTGCTGTCCAGATCTGAGTACGCCGTCATGATGATGACGGGCAGGCCGGGAAAGCGATCGGAGATGGATTCCAGCAGGGTTAAGCCGTCGGTTTCCGGCATGCGAATGTCGGAGAGAATGACGTCGGGACGGGTTCGCTCCAGACGCTCCAGCACGCCGGCGCCGCTGGTAAAACCGGTCACGCTCATGCCCTCGCGGGCGAACGCCTTTTCCAGCACCCAACGTATGGACTGATCGTCGTCGATGACCCAGACGTCAATCGTACTGCTCATTATGTGCCGCGCTCCGTGACCGGCTTCTGCGCCTGGTGATCGTTCTCTGCGCCGTTGCTCACGGGCAGCAGGATGCTGAAGGTGGTATTCCCCGGCTGGCTGTGACACTCAATAAGTCCTCCGTGCTGATTGACCAGAGACTGCGCAATGCTCAAACCCAGACCAGTGCCGTCTGACCGGCCCGTCACCATCGGATAAAAGATCAACGCCTTGAGGTCGTCCGGAATGCCGGGGCCGTTGTCGCTGACGTCTATTCGCACCACCAGCCGATAACGGCGCTGCCCTATGGTGTATTGGCGGTGGATGCGGCTCTTGATGAGAATTCGCCCGGCGCCGTTAATCGCCTGCACCGCGTTCTTCACCACGTTGAGGGTGGCCTGGATCAAAAGCTCCGGATCGGCCTCCAGTTCGGGAATACTCGGATCGTAATCGCGGTCGACCACCACGCCGGGAGGCGCCTCTGCCTCGATGAGGGCGCGCACGTGTTCGGTAACTTCATGAATATTCATGGCCCGCTTGCGCGGCCGGGTTCTCGGCCCGAGCAGGCGATCCACCAGTGCCTGCAGCCTATCGGCTTCGTGCACGATGATGCGGGTGTACTCCTTGAGCTCGTCGGATTCGAGCTCGCGGTCCAAAAGCTGCGCTGCGCCGCGAAGCCCCCCGAGGGGGTTTCGGATTTCGTGGGCAAGCCCGCGCACCAGGGCGCGGGCCGATTCATTCTGTGACATGAGCTGCTCTTCCCGGGAGATTTGCTTGTGGCGGTCGAGGTCGAGAAGCTCGACGAGGATCCCACCGGGAGCCGCCGGGTCGTTTACCGGGGTCATGACGCAGTCGACGGTAATTGCCGCTGCGCTGGGCAGCACCAGCTGCATGTCCCGCTCGGTGAGCGGGTAGCCGGAGGCAACGACTCGGGAGAGTGCGGCAGCGAAGACTGTGGCTTCCGGCAGCAGCTTACGGATGTCCATGCCTCGCACCTGATTCGCGCTCACGTCCAGCAGTGCCTCCGCGGCCGGGTTTAGGGAGTGGATGCGCAACGCTCCGTCGAGGACGAGCACCGCCGTCGTCAGGTTTTCAACGATCAGATGGCCCGCACGGCGAAGGGGGGTAATGTTTCCCGGCCGCCGCGCAGCAGGCGTGGATTTGCGTTTGGCGCTCATGGACAGGTTTGAGTTGAGCAAATTCCGGACCACATCTCTGGATCACCCCAAAGCGGCGCCAGGAGCCGTCTCTGGCGCCAACGGCGCGGCCCCTCTGGGGATGCTTTGACTCAAGAATGCACGGGACATGGCCACAGTATGCACCACAATGGTGCATGGGCCGAGAAAGAAATCAGATCAGCGCTGCCACCCAGGCCGTTGGAAAGGCATCAAAGCGTCGGCGTCGCGCCGCCTCCGGATTTCGGACCGCCCGGACTGGCCGGACCGCCGGGGCTACTCGGCCCACCAGCGCTCTTGGGTCCGCCGGGGCTTTTGGGTCCGCCGGGGCTTTTCGCTCCGCCAATGACTGGGTCGGCAATGGCGTCTGGCTCCAACAATTTGGAGACGCGCTGCAGGTTAATGCTGATGGTCCCGGTGCGGGCAAGCTCGACGCCGCTATCGTCGAAAATGACGGCGTAGATCTGGTGGTTACCCCGGCTCACGTTCATCAGGGTGACGAGGGGGGCGTTGCTCCGGCCGAACTTACGCCCGTCCAGGAAAACATCGATAGCGTGCCCCTGGATCAGGGTCGGAGTGATGGCGAAATTAAGGCTGACATTACCCGTATTGTCTCGGATGGTCGCGTCGTTGGCGGGAGATGCAATGGTGAAGCTGTCGTAACCGTCGAATGCGGCATCGCTTTGCGGCGACTCCGCGGATTTCTCTGAAACCGGAGGCGCCGTATAGGTCACCAGCGGGCTCAGCTCGACTTTTTCCGCGCCTTCCGCCGGCGGCCGATCGGAATATTCGATGGAGCCGTCGGGCAGGATCCACTTGTAAATCTCCGCCTCGGCAGAGGCCGCGCCAAGCGTCAACAGGAGTGCAAAAAGCCGCCACTTCATCTACCTAAGATAGCCCAGGGGAGCCACCGCAACAAGAAGAAAGCGCCGGTAAAACGGGGGCTTACGTTGGCTTTCCGGTAGAGGAAAACATTACGGTGCCCACGCTGCGGGCCAGTTAAGCAATGGCGGGCACGATCGGTCTAAGAAGCTGTCGTCCATGTCCAACTCCGCCGCATGGGTGGTTATGCGTAAGCGCGTGACCTCATCCAACTTCAGCCCGTGGAGAAGCGCTGCAGATAAACGGTGATGGTCTGAGTGCGGGCAGCCTCGACGCCGGCGTCGTCGACGATGACGGCGTAGATCTGGTGGCTTCCCCGGTTCACGTTCATCAGGGTGACGTTGGGGGCGTTGCTCCGGCTGAACTTGAGCCCGTCCACGAAAACCTCGATAGCGTGCCCCTGGGTCAGGGTTGGAGTGATGGCGAGATTGAGGCTGATATTTCCCGCATTGTCTCGGATGGTCGCGTCGTTGGCGGGAGATACGATTGTGAAGCTGTCGTAGCCTTTAGCCGCGGGTTCCGATTGCGGCGCGGTCTCCGCGGTTTTGGCGGAAACCGGCGGCGGCGTGTAGGTCACCAGCGGGCGTAGCTCGGCTTCATCGGCACCTTCCACCGGCGGTCGATCGGAATACTTGACCGAGCCGTTGGGCAGGATCCACTTGTAAATCTCTGCCTCGGCAGAAGCCGCGCCAAGGGTCACCAGGAGTGCAAAAAGCCGCCACTTCATTTACCTAAGATAGCCCAGGGGAGCCACCGCAACAAGAAGAAAGCCCCCGTAAAACGGGGGCTTACGTTCACTTCCCGGCAGAGGAAAACATTGCGGCGCCCGCGCTGCGGGGCAGTTAAGCAATGGCGGGCACGATCGGTCCTACAAGCTGTAGTACATGTCGAACTCCACCGGATGGGTGGTCATGCGGAAGCGGGTAACCTCCTCCATCTTCAGCTCGATGTAAGCGTCGATGGAGTCGTTCGAGAACACGTCTCCGGCTATTAAGAACTCTCTGTCCTCATCCAGGGCCGCGAGCGCCTGGTCAAGAGAGGAACAGACCGTCGGTATGTTCTTCTCCTCTTCGGGAGGCAGGTCGTACAGATCCTTGTCCATGGGCGCACCCGGTTCGATTTTGTTCTGGATGCCGTCGAGGCCCGCCATCATCATGGCGGTGAACATGAAATACGGGTTGCCGTTGGAATCGGGAAAACGCACTTCGATACGCCTTGCCTTGGGATTCGACACGTAGGGAATTCGCACCGAGGCGGATCGGTTCTTGGCCGAGTAGGCGAGCAAAGTCGGCGCTTCGAAGCCCGGCACCAGTCGCTTGTAGCTGTTGGTTCCCGAGTTGCAGAACGCATTCAGCGCCCGGGCATGCTTGAAGATGCCGCCGATGTACCAAAGCGCTTCCTGCGACAGTCCGGCGTATTTGTCGCCCGCGAACACGTTGTTCTTGCCCTTGGCGAGCGACTGGTGCACGTGCATGCCGTTGCCGTTGTCGCCGACGAGGGGCTTGGGCATGAAGGTGGCAGTCTTGCCGTACGCCTGCGCCACATTGTGCACGCAGTATTTGAGGATCTGTAGCTCGTCGGCTTTTCGCACCAGGGTGTTGAACTCGGTGCCGATTTCGGCCTGACCGGCAGTCGCCACCTCATGGTGGTGCACTTCTACAGTGAGGCCCATTTCCTCCATGGCCAGGCACATGGCGGAACGAAGGTCATGCTGCGAGTCCACCGGGGGAACGGGGAAGTATCCGCCTTTGTGACCCGGGCGATGACCCATGTTGCCGTCGTCATAGACACGCTCGGTATTCCACGCCGCTTCCTCGGAGTCGATGCGATAAGAAGCGCCGCGCATCTCGGCGCTCCAGCGCACATCATCAAAGACGAAGAACTCGGGCTCGGGCCCGAAATACGCTGTCTCGGCGATGCCGGTGGATTTGAGATAGGCCTCCGCGCGCTTGGCCAGTGAGCGCGGATCGCGACCATAGCCTTCGCCGGTGGCCGGCTCGACCACGTCACAACGAACGTTCACGGTGGGTTCGTCGGAAAATGGATCCAATACGGCGGATTGGGAATCGGGCATCAGAATCATGTCGGATTCTTGAATGCCCTTCCATCCGGCGATGGACGAGCCGTCGAACATTTTTCCCTCTTCGAAAAATTCGCCGTCAACTTTGCTTGCGGGCACGGTCATGTGCATTTCCTTGCCGCGCGTGTCGGTGAATCGGAGGTCGATAAACTTGACCTCTTTGTCCCTGATCAAACTCAAGACGTCTTCTACGGACATTTTTGTTCCTCCACTGTAGGGTCCGTTTGAATTTCAACCGCGCCGTGTCGCCAGGCGATAACGGTCGGGGGTAAAGCAGAAAGCGTGCCACCGCCGGTGGCGCGACGACCGCGGCTGTCAGGACCGGCGTCCTGCGACGGGGCGGGGCCCGCCCGATCCGCCGCGGCGCCGGGTTTCGGCCTTCCGGGCCTGCTGAATCAGTGACTTGGGCGGTTGCGGTCGGTCAAACTCGAGGCCGTCACCGCTTTCCGGGTTTGGCGCTCAAAGGTGCGTTTGCATTCGACGCGCGGACAAAATCATCGACTCCGGGACACAGTATGCTCCAACTTAGAGCATGTCCAGATGTCACGCACTATTCTGGTGCGATTCCCCAAACAACAGACGCACGTCCGCAACGTCCGGCTCATTGGCCGCCGCCTGGCGAAACGCTTCCGCCAGGCGCTCGGCGCTTTCCGGATCCGGCGCCAAGGACATGGGCAGCTCCAGCTCCACGTGCACCCGGCCGTTGAGGTAATGCAGCGTCACCCGGCGGATCTCGGCAGCGGCCTGCAGATGAGCCCAGCGGGCATTCAATCGCTCCAGAATATTCCGTCTGAGATCCAGATGCTCCGACGGCGCCGCAATCTCGTCGTCCTCGGGGTCGATGTGCACCATCACGTCCTCCACGTCGTCGATGCGCCGGATCAGACGGCTGCGCACGTTCTCGCTGATATGGTGGCCTTCGGAGACGCTCAGGGTCGGATCTTCGAGAATGATGTGCACGTCCACCAGCGCCTTGCCTCCCATCCTTCGCGTGCGCAGCTCGTGCAGGTCTCTCACCCCGCCGACGGACATGATGGTGGAACGTATGTCTTCCAGCTCGCTTGGTTCGAGCCCGGTGTCCACAAGCTCGCGCAAACTTGACCAGGAGAGGTCGTAGCCGATCTTGGCGACCATGGCGGCGACCACTAGGGCGGCCAAAGCGTCCAGATATTCGAATCCGAACTGCGCGCCTCCTATGCCTATGATGACGACCACCGACGAGAGCGCGTCGGACCGGCTGTGCCACGCGTTAGCGCGCAGCAAGTTGGACTTGAGCTTTCGCGCGTAGCGCATGGTGTAGCGGTAGATCCACTCCTTGGAGACAACGGAAATGGCGGCAATGACCAGGCCCCATGCCGCCGGCACCAGCAGCGACTCTGGCGCCAATAGTTTTCGAACAGCGTCGATGGCGATCCCGATCCCGATAAGCCCGAGCAGCACCCCGAGACCCACGGTGGCCGCGGTCTCAAAACGCGCGTGACCATAGGGGTGGTCCTCGTCGGCGTCCACGTTGGCGTGCCTGGCCGCTAAAAGCACCAGGAAGTCGGTGCATAGATCCGAGAGCGAATGCACGCCGTCGGCGATGAGCGCCTGGGAGTGGCCGATGTATCCGCCGATGATTTTTGCAATGCCCAAGGCCAAATCCACAGCCGAGCCGATCAGCGTGACGCGCCGAGTATCCCGGTATCGCGAGGCGAGATCGATGGGGGCTTCCGTCGCCGTGGTTCCAGATTCGGTAGTCATGGATGCCGCTGCATTAAACCGCCGACCTTTACCGTGATGACGAGCTCGTCGTGCTGATCGTCGATGCTCACCAGCTGGTGCCCGTTGATGCGGCACCAGGCGGGTATATCGCTGCACGCTCCGGGATCTGTGCACAGAACTTCAACCACGTCGCCGCTCGATGCGCCGGAAACAAAATTCTGCAGCCGGATCACAGGCATGGGACAGAGCAGCTTACGCGCATCCAGGACGTGTCTTCGCGACCTGCCGGAGGCCGTGCACTGGGATCGATGCGCCGAAAGCTTCACAGATACCATTCTCGGGGTACATCGTCCCGGGTCAGCGGCGCCACGTCCATTCGCCGGCAGCTACCGTCGCGATCGTTGATCTGAACGCAAACCGACTCGGAATCCCTCCCCTGGCTGAAGCGGGCCGTGAGCCTGGCGGCCAAGAGCAAATCGTCCTCGTCCACGTGACCGTCGACTAAGGCCAATGGACCCGAATGACTCAAACTGCGCATGTTCGTGTAGTGATTCCGGAAGCCCTCGAGGAAATTATTCTCTCCCTCTTCGCGACCAATGATGAGTTTGAAGTTGTTCCGAGGGCGAAGATGACGGCCGACTTTGAGCAGCATGATGTCATCCAGCTCGTAATCCCGATCGCCGCGCGCCCGCCACAGATCTGTAAGCTTGTTGGTGTAATTCGAATCGGTGAGAAAACAGCAGCCTCCCGCCGGCTGAGCGTAATCCTCGATCCCGAAGTTCGCGGCGAGCGCGAATTGCGGGGTTCTCGAACGACCGTGAAACGC
>Ga0224497_10000308_pt1 | contig 36666 bp, 29 predicted proteins | sample SF_Jul11_sed_USG_4_FD_167970 | JGI IMG/M metagenome (GOLD analysis project Ga0224497, IMG submission 167970) | Sediment microbial communities from San Francisco Bay, California, United States - SF_Jul11_sed_USGS_13 | ecosystem: Environmental > Aquatic > Marine > Sediment | place: USA...
ACTGAGTGGCCGTCCACGGCCCTGCCAGGTTCTCGAGCACATTCATGAATTAGTCGGGTGTGGGGGGGCTTTTAGTATGCCGTCCAATCACGCGTTGAATTCAGGCACGGCTATTAGCTTTCTCGTCATGCTCTACCCCTCCCTAGGGTGGGTATTGTGGCCATTTCTTGGGCTGATTGGATTGTCCCGGGTATTTCTGGGTGCCCATTATGTCACAGACGTGTTGGTCGGAGTTGGCCTGGGGGCGCTGTTAGGAGGAGGGGTGGGTTTCTTACTCAAGACACGGGTGTTTCGAAGGAAGCCTCTTGCGGGTTAATGATGATGCAGATGAGGAAAAATGGGCTCTGTGGCAGATGATCCGTTCGTCAGGTAACTGAGATTGCAATGCAGGTCCTCTTGCTCATGGCATTCGGTTTCCAGTTGTACGGTTAAGTGATGAATGCCAAATTTCGAAGAGAGTGTTGATTGAATGGGTTGGAGCAGTTGATCTTTGTCAGGGACGGTCTCGGTGTCCACTAAGACGTGACACGTCAACATTACAATGCGGGGTTCAACCGACCAGATATGCAGATCATGAACTTTTTTGACACCAGGAATGTTTTCGATGGTGGCTACAATATCGGAAGTCGTGATGTGAGGGGGAGTGGACTCCAGTAAAATATCCAGCGATTCACGAAAGAGTGGCCAACTCCCTTTCGTAATGAGGATGACCAAAATCAGACTGATCAGGGGATCTAAAATGGTGAGGCCGGTCAAGACGATACCCAACCCGCAGATGATGACGCCAAGGGACATCCAGGCATCCATCACCATATGAAGAAATGCGCCGCGAATATTCAGGTCCTCTTCAGCTCCCCGGCGCAATAACAAGGCGACGGCGAGATTGGCGATCAAGCTGATGCCAGCGATGCCCATGACCCAAAGGCCAGGAACTTCAACCGGTGAAAACATCCGGTTGAGGGCAAGAACTCCGATAATTCCCCCTGTGAAAATTAGCAGAAGGCTATTGAGGAACGCCGCAATGGTTCCGGCGCGGTGGTAGCCAAACGTCCGATGTTCCGTGGCGGGTTGAGCGGCGAGAATATGCGCATACAAGGCTAACAAGAGGGAGCCTTGATCGATCAGGTTGTGCCCGGCATCGCTCATTAACCCAAGGCTATTTGTCAGATATCCGCCGATGAATTCAGCCAGAATGATGACGCCATTGAGCACAAGCCCAAGCTTAAGCCGGGAGGTGAGAGGAGAGGCGATCGAATCTGAAGTCGTCATACGATCTACTCTCGCACGAATCGAGAGTCCGGACAAGGTGGGAAGAGGCAAACCTTGTCTTCTCTCACGAGAAACGGAATGACTGGAGTCGAGTGCTTGCGAGAGCGAGGATAGTGAAGGGGGAGATGCTCCCCCTTCAAATGGAACGACGGTGGGTGCGTTACTCGTCGAAAGAATCAGTTTTCACGGCATGTTTGGTGGCATCGACGGCAGAGTTGACTCGAGTGGCCGCCTGTTTCATGGTTTTCCTGGCTTCTTCAGACCAGGCATGCACGGCCTCTTTCGTTTGGGAAGCCATATCCGAAAATTCGTCCTGTGCGGTTTTTGCTCCTCGTGCCAATCGATCGCGCAGGTGAGTTCCTGTCTCAGGCGTCAGGAGTATGGCGGTACCGGCTCCTAAAAGAAAGCCTGCAATGAAGACAAACGTATTGACCCAACCTGAGTCGCCTTGCGTCGTATGGTCATCCATCGTGAAATCCCTCCTTAGCAATTCGTGTATTTTTATGACCGGTCCTGATGAGCTTTCGATGAGGCCATCGCCATGATGGCTCCTCCCAAAAGAACTCCAGAGGCAAAAATAAGACTGTAGGATAAGCCCGTTCGGAGCTCAGGCCATGTGTCGAGCACCCGTTTCCATAACGGCACATCTTCAGAGAAATGAACGTGTCCCTCCCATCCTAACTCTCCCTCCGCGGTGGACTGATCAGAGTGCGGTTCTTGGTCAGAAGCATGTACCGTGTTCAATTTGCTCATAGTCATGAGACAGGCTCCAATAGGGCAAAAGGAAAATGTTGAAAAAGCGTTCCTACGGGTAATCCTAACATGCCGAGACAATTTTGTGGAGTGACAATTTCCTGGGTCAAGATATTTCGAAACGAGTGAGACGCTAGTTCCGGAGAGAGCAGTATCGAGGTTTGTCCCCATATCGATTCTCCGAGCGGACTGGTGGTCTGATCCGGGATGAGGCTGGTCAAAAATCGTGGGAACACGGTCAGGCAGATATTTGTGTGATCCTGGCGAATAAACCCACACACATGATGTGCCTGCTCTCCCTTGCTCTCCAGTGGCAGATACGTTCCTTCCAGAAACAGGCGTGGGTTGCTCTTCCGGACATGAAGAGCGGTGGTGGTCAGATACATTTTGATTAAGCCGTTTTCCGCATCCTGTAATAACGTATGGACAAGGTCGAGAGGAGCGGTAGTCTGTTGCTGGTGCTGTAATTCGGACAGCCGTTGTTGCCTGAAGAGGTAATCCACTGGCTGCCGGTTGTCCGGGTCGACCAGACTGAAATCCCAAAGCTCCGTGCCTTGATAAAAATCGGGGACACCGGGAGCGAGGATTTTAATAAGGGCCTGAGTCAGAGAATTATAGATGCCATATTTGGCAAGGCGTTGTTGAAAGGGAATGAAGTCTTGGAGAAAGGCGTTTGAGGGCCTGAGAGAAAGAATGCGGGAAAGAAATTCGCCGACGGCGGTCTCATAGGCTTCATCGGGGTTTAACCAACTGGTGTTTACTTTCGCTTCCCGTAAGGCTTTAACCATATACCCCTGGATACGTGCCAAGAATTGTTGTTGAGCCGGTTCCGAGAGCCCACCAAATGGCCAGACACCGAGCAGTGTCTGGTAAATCAAATATTCTTCATTCAAGCTCGGTGCCAGTTGGTCGTTGATTGTTTGCTTAGCTTTTTTGTTCAGCCGATTCCAGGTTCTAAGATGCTGCCGCCATTCTGTAGGAATTTCCGACAACACATTGATTCGGGCCCGGACATCCTCGCTACGTTTGGTGTCGTGGGTGGACGTGGAGGAGAGGCTTGATGGCCATTGGGTGGCCCGATCCTGCATGTATTGGTGAAATGTTGAAAGCGGTACCCCAAAGTGTTGCGGCTCTCCGCCGACTTCATTCAGTGATGTGAGGCGGTTGTAACTATAGAAGGCCGTATCTTCAACGCCTTTCGCAGTGACCGGGCTGGTGGTCTGCTGGAATTTCATGACAAAAGGGCGAATCACCTCCCAATCAAGATCAGGGGAATTCTGGGGGATTCTCAAGAGAAGATCGCGGATAAAATCGAATACCAGGTTGCTGATGGCGGGATTGCGCCGTTTAGCTCGCGCCACTGCTAACCGAATATACGCGCGATCACGATCCAACACGCCTTCGAGAGGGTCCGGTCCAATATATGTTCGATACACGGGGAAACACGCAATGATTTCGCGGATGGCATGGATCAGACTGTTCAGCGTAAAGTCCCGTGAGCGTCGGTTTCGCTCGCTGAGTACATTCAGCTGATGCCCTAAGGCATTGATTTCTCCTGACATGGAGCTTGTCATGATGAGGTTTTTGCAGTCGTAGACCAGGTCGTCATATTGGAGAGACTGTTTGGTAAATCGGCTGTAGATCTGTTCGATCTGTCGTTGATGGGTTTCCTGGATGAATAATTGATTGACTAAGGCAAGGTAGTCATATCCGGTGGTGCCATGGCACAGCCAATCAGAAGTGAGGCGTTCCTCTGTGCCCAGGATTTTTTCAACGAGGAGATAGAGAGAGCGACCTTGCGCATCTGCCTGAACGTCCAAATGTTCAGATGCCCATTGTTGCCATTGGGCCAGAAAGGCCCTGGGGTTATAGAGCCCATCGACATGATCAATCCGCAGGCCATTCACGGCACCGGATGTTAATAATTCAAATATTTTTTGATGGGCCGCTTGGAAGACCTCTGGTTGCTCCATGCGAATGGCCGCCAGTTGGTTGATGTCAAAAAACCGGCGATAATTAATTTCTTCAGCGGCTACCCGCCAATAGGCCAGTCGATAGGCTTGGTGACTCACCAGGTGGTCGAGGACATCGAATGTGCGCGGAGAGTTCTTGATGCCATTGAGTAGCCGAATGTTCTCCAACAGAAAATTGCGAATGGTTGAATTTTCTGCAATCACCGTGGAGAGGCGGCGGCGGATCACCTCTTTTTCCCGGTATCGTTCGGCAACCCGCTCGGTTTCCGTTTCGGTTCTGGCCGGTAAATGGGAGAGGGCGGTGATAATGCTTTGGTATTCATGCAAGTGCGGATCGGAATTTTCCAGGCTTTGGTTGAGGGTGTCTTGCCTAAAGGTCAGGATGGTACTCCACGTGCAAGGATCAATAGGCAGGCGATTTTCATAGTATGTGAGGAAAAATTGCCCGTCGTCATAGTGGAGGATGATTTCCTCGTTTTCGAGCACAATGCCGTATTGATCACCGAGAATGGGAAGAAGCACTTTGTTTTCCAATTCCGGCTTCACCGGCGTCCAGTCAATATCAAAAAATGTGGCGTAATGGGAGGAAGGACCATTTTCCAAGACATCCTGCCACCAAAGATTCGTCGATCCGGCTATACCCATATGATTCGGCACGACGTCCAGAATCTGACCCATGCCATGTTGGTGGAGAGTTTGGATAAATGCCTGATAATCGGCTTCCGTCCCGATCTCCGGATTCAATTCCGTGGGATCGACCACGTCGTATCCATGAGTGCTCCCTTGAGCTGCTTTCAGATAGGGTGAGGCGTAGCAGTCGGTAATGCCAAGTTGAGACAAATAGGGAAGAATGCGAGAGGCGTCCTGGAACGTGAACGACGAGTTAAATTGCAGGCGATAGGTCGAGAGCGGAATGTGCAGAGGCAAAGGAGTCATGCTCCCTCCTTTATGTTAAAGAGGAGGGTGAGGAATGGATGGCCCGTCCCCCATACGATTGTCCACGAGGGAAGAGGGTGAGGCCAAGCTTCCCGGCTGTGGATCGTCGACTGTCTCGTCCGTGTTTGTCGCCTAGCGTGGTCCCGGACGAGATGATGTTAAACCGGTCAATGATACACCGGTGAAGGTGGCAATTGGAGCCAATGAGTGTTCCGTCAAGAATAATCGATTCTTCAATGGTGCAGCCTTCTCCAATCCTGACATTACGTCCGATGATGGAACGTTTAACCGTACTGTCTACCACGAGGCTGCCTTGGCCGACCATGGCATCATCCATCTGAGATCGCACCAAACTGGCGACGGGTTCGACCGACGCATCGGTCAAAATAGGCCATTTGACATTCCGTAAGTCCAGAATAGGCGACTCCCCCAAGATGTCCATGTTGGCTTGCCAATAGGCCTCCAGCGTTCCCACATCGCGCCAATATCCCCATTCTTCATAAGGATGAATACCGGGAACCACATTGTCCATGAAATCATAGGCTAAAACCCGGTTCGATTTGATGAGGGACGGAATAATATTCCTCCCGAAGTCGTGTGTGCCGGCTTGACTGGCGTCTTGTTCCAAAATTTTCATAAGGATTTCAGCGTTAAAGATATAATTCCCCATCGAACTAAACGCCATCCCCGGATTGTCAGGCATGGGCTTGGGAGAAGCCGGCTTTTCCTCAAACCCGATAATTTGATGATTCGCATTGACCTCGACAATTCCGAACCCCTTTGCGGTCTGAATCGGAACGGGAAGGGAGGCCACGGTCACATCCGCTTCATGGTCAAGATGAAATTGGATCATTTGCCGGACATCCATCCGGTAAATATGATCGGCTCCGAAGACGGCTACCAATCCTGGCGCGAAGTCCTGGATGAGGTTAATATTCTGATAGACGGCATCCGCTGTCCCTTCATACCATTTGCCGCGTCCCTTCATTTGTGGAGGGACGACGGTAATGAAGTTTTGGCGGTTTGTGCCGCCAAAGCGCCAGGCCCTTCTGAGATGTTCAATCAAGGATTGTGAACGGTATTGCACCAGAACATACATGGCCTGGATGCCGGAATTGATGAAATTGCTGAGGACGAAATCGACGATGCGATAGGTGCCGGCAAAAGGCACGGACGGTTTACTTCGTTGTTCGGTTAACGGCATCAGCCGTTCGCCCTTACCACCGGCCATGATCATGGCCAGGACTTTTTGTGGAGTCCGTTCTGGGATTTTTTTGCGACGAGATCCGGAAGGGCTTTTCATAGAAATTTAGGTGTTGGTTGGTGGTTGTGTGAACTCCGCCACGGATCGTTCTAGTGTCGCAATCGTTTTTTGTTGCCGGGCAATCAGCCGGGTTTTTTTAATATAAGAGGGCAACAACGCCAAGACACTCAACAAGGCCCCAAGTGCCAGAGTACTCATCAACACCACGACCAACGATCCTTGAAAGGTCCAGCCGAAAAAGTTCAAGATAATGGGTTCGGGGTTCTGTAGAGAAAAGGCAACAGCCAAAAACAACAGGAGCAGAAACGCCAACAGTGCGGAATACATAGTCCCTTTTGTTATGTTAGAGTGTTTAATTAACATAGAAAGGAATTCTTGGCAATGCCAACACTCTCCAATCGTTTTCAACGTCTGGTTTCCGCCATGGAATGGGATCCGTTTTCCGTATTGGGTCCTCAGCGAGATGAATCGACGGATTCTTCTGGTGTCTGTATCAGGGCTTTTCTGCCTGAAGCCGCCGAGGTGGTTCTCCTTCCTGGTCAGAATGGCAGTACCCCTGTTCCCATGAAGCTTGTCCACCCTGATGGAGTCTTTGAAACACGGTGGGACGGTCCTTCCCTGGGAACGGATTACCAATTTCGCATCGTCGATCGTCAGGGGAAAGCTGCCCTACGTCATGACCCCTATGCGTTTCCCCCGCTCATCTCAGACTTTGATTTGCATTTGTTCGGGGAGGGAAAACTCTATAAAGCCTATGAAAAGCTTGGGGCACAAGTCTGCACTCATCACGGAGTTCAAGGGGTCAATTTTGCTGTGTGGGCACCGAACGCCAAGCGGGTCAGTGTGGTTGGAGATTTCAATGAGTGGGATGGGCGTCGGCATCCGATGAGAAGCCGGGGAGGGGGTGGAATCTGGGAGTTATTTATTCCGGATATGAATGAGGGCGTGGTATATAAATTTGAACTGTCACCTCAAAATGGAGATGCTCCGTTTTTGAAAGCGGATCCTTATGCCTCTTCAGCCGAGCTGCGACCAAAAACGGCCTCTATTGTTCGTGACCTTTCTGGGTATGAATGGCAGGACGGGGAGTGGATGAACGCCAGGCAAGGCCTGGATCCCCTTGTTCAACCTTGGTCTATCTATGAGGTGCATTTAGGGTCATGGAGACGTATTCCGGAGGAAGGCTCCAGATGGTTGACCTATTCAGAATTAGCTCAAACGCTTATTCCCTATGTGAAAGACATGGGGTTTACTCACATTGAGTTAATGCCGGTGACTGAACATCCGTTTGACGGGTCTTGGGGCTATCAGGCCACCGGCTATTTTGCCCCAACCAGCCGGTTTGGTACTCCCACGGATTTCATGGCGTTTGTTGATGCCTGTCATCAGGCCGGGATTGGGGTCTTGATGGATTGGGCTCCTGCCCACTTTCCGGAAGATCCTCATGGGTTGGCCTGGTTTGATGGAACAAATTTGTATGACCATTCGGATCCGAAATTAGGCTTCCATCCGGAATGGAAAAGTCGAATCTTTAATTACGGCCGGACCGAAGTCAAAAACTTTCTGATTAATAGCGCACTCAGTTGGTTCGACCGGTACCATATCGATGGTCTTCGCGTGGATGCTGTCGCGTCGATGCTCTATCTTGATTATGCACGAAAATCCGGCGAATGGATTCCCAATAAATTCGGGGGCAGGGAAAACCTGGAGGCGGTGGAGTTTTTGAAAGAACTGAACCTGGTGGCTCATCAGGAGCATCCCGGCATTGTGATGATTGCCGAAGAATCCACCGCATGGCCGGGGGTCTCTCGCCCGACCTATGTCGGGGGATTGGGATTTACGTTTAAATGGAATATGGGGTGGATGCACGATACCCTGGATTATTTTAGCTTGGATCCCCTTTATCGGAGATACCATCACAATAACGTCACCTTCGGGTTAATCTATGCCTTCACCGAAAATTTCGTGCTCCCGCTTTCTCACGATGAAGTGGTGCATGGTAAAAAAACTCTTCTGGATAAAATGCCGGGGGACGAGTGGCAGCGTTTCGCGAACTTGCGAGCCTTGTATGGCCACATGTGGGGTCATCCTGGAAAGAAAATGTTATTTATGGGCTGCGAGATCGGGCAATGGTGGGAGTGGAATCATGATGATAGCCTGCAATGGCATCTTCTCGAGTATGAGCCCCATCGAGGGCTTCAACGGTATGTCGCTGACTTGAATCGGTTGTATGTCTCTCAACCTGCCCTCCATCAGGTAGATTATGATTGGACCGGATTTCAATGGATTGATCTCCATGACAGCGAACAATCGACGATCACCTATTTCAGACGGGCTAAGGACCCGTCGGATATTGTGGTGTGTGCCTTGAATCTTACCCCTGTTCCTCGAGAAGGCTATCGTATGGGTGTGCCGACCGCCGGATATTACCGAGAGCTGTTGAACAGTGATTCAGAGGCGTACGGTGGAAGCAATATGGGGAATGGAGGAGGAGTGCAGGCTGAAGACATGTCTTGGCATGGTCAACCGTTTTCTGTGCTCATCACGATCCCGCCGTTAGCCGCAGTTTTTTTTAAGCCTGTCTAAATTTCCAGGCTCTCGGGAAGATAATTTTTCTTCCACTTCTCTCCCCATCAGGTTGCGGGTATCAGGCTGCAAGGACTTCTACTCCTCGCCAAGAACACTCCTCTTCCCGAGAGGAGTGTTCTTCATCTTAGAGATCGTGGTCGATGGTCTTGAGCGGAAGCTAGTCGGCTTTCAGGAAAATCCAGGCCGGATAGGGTGGAAGCTGGAGAGTGACCCTTTCCGCATTCTGAATGGTCAGGTTGGGGGGGGGCAGAAGTTCTTTCTGATCGCTCACGGGGAAGGTCCCACTATCTAGCGTGTTTTCCCATCTCCCAGGCGGAAGTTTGACCAACGCTAATGATGCCTTGTGGTGAAACCCCAGGAGCATAAGTGCGTCAGGCCCCTGTTTGGCACGGCGATGGATGATCAGTAACTGACTTTTCGCATGAGACCCAATCTGAATTTTATGGCCTTTCCCTCCGGTCCCCAGTGCTGGAACAGACTTGCGCAGATGAATCAAGGCCTGGCACCACTGCACGTGGGCCTGTTGTTGAGGATTGGTTTCCAGGGAAGGTCGAAGCTTAGAACGATCAAAGGTTTCTTGACTATAGGGATCGGGGATGTCTGTCCATCCGAACGCCGCAAATTCTCTTGTTCTTCCCTGTCGGACCGCTTCAATTAAGGCCGCATCCCCGTGGTCGATAAAGTACAAAAAAGGAGCGGTTTCGCCATACTCTTCCCCCATAAACAAGAGCGGAAGATAAGGGGAGAGAAGCACAGTGGCATTGGCGACCTTGAGGGCTTCAAAGCTCACCAAGCTACTGAGGCGGTCTCCCTGTGCACGATTGCCGATTTGGTCATGATTTTGGGCGCACACCACAAGTTGTTCTGGTGAACATGGCTTGAAGGAATTGCCGTGTTTTCGCCGTCGGTGTGGAGAATATTGTCCTGTATAGACCACTCCCTCTCGTATGGCTTTGGCCAAGTCTTTGAGCTGACCAAAGTCTTCATAGTATCCCTTATGCTCTTTTGTCAGCACGGTATGAAGGGTATGATGAAAGTCATCACTCCATTGCCCGTCCAAGCCATACCCGCCTCTTGAGATGGGCGAAATAATGCGAGCATCATTCAGGTCGCTTTCGGCTATCACATGCACCTGGCGATTGAGCCGTTGTCCCTCTGCGTGAACGGCTTCCCCAATGTCCTGAAGAAGATGCTTCGCGCTGAAGTCGAAGATGCCGTGAATCGCATCCAGGCGTAAGGCATCAATGTGATACTCATGAGTCCAGTACGCGGCATTGCTGATCACAAAATGTCTGACGGGGTCGCTCTCCGGTCCATCGTAATTGATGGCGCTCCCCCAGGGGGTTCTGTAAGTGTCGGTGAAATACGGGCCAAAATCGCCAAGGTAATTTCCTTCCGGGCCCAGGTGGTTATACACAACGTCCATAATCACCGCGAGACCGGCTGCGTGACAGGCATCCACGAGCCGCTTGAGACCGTCCGGTCCTCCATAATTGTTTTGTGGAGCAAAGAGATGCGCTCCATCGTATCCCCAATTTCTTGTCCCGGGGCATTGTGCCACCGGCAGAAGTTCGATGGCGGTAATGCCAACCTGTTCACGCAAATAGGGCAGACGGTTGATCATGGCATCGAAGGTACCTTCAGGAGTAAAGGTTCCGGTGTGGAGCTCGTATATGATGTATTGCTCAAGCGGCATTCCACGCCATTCTCGATCCGTCCACGAAAACGCAAGCGGATCGATAATTTCCGATGGGCCATGCACGCCATCCGGTTGCGAACGGGAAGCCGGATCAGGGCGCTCGATGGTGTCGTTTAATAGATACTGGTAGCGGGTGCCTGGAGAGATGTCCTGCACGGTGCCTTTCCAATACCCAAAGGATTCCTGGCTAAGGGGAATAGGTTCCCTAACACTTCCTATGATTTTGACTGCGAGCGAATGGGCTTTGGGTGCCCACACTCGAAATTCCACAGAAGAAGCGTTGATGCAGGATGCGCCAAGCTCTAATCGACACGGTAATGTCTTTGAATTTCCCAAACGTCTTTCCTCCCTGTCGGTTATTCTTGGATTGGACCTGTTGGCTGGTTGATTGGCAATGATTGAAAGCTTAACAAATGATGGGAGGACTGTATATGGAACGTCGGGATCGTCTATTTCCGTTTGCCTAGATTAAGATTATTCTATATCATGCTCTCCGCTTTTGCAGACACCAAGATAACCACATCCAGGAGAACAGTCGTTATGGAAATTTGGCCAGGTCGATCATACCCTCTTGGTGCCACATGGGATGGGCAGGGAGTCAATTTCGCTTTGTTTTCCGAAAATGCGACAGGGGTCGATCTTTGTCTGTTTGACAATGAACTTCAGGACCAGGAAACCCACCTGATTACGATTGAAGAACGAACGGATCAAGTCTGGCATGTGTATTTACCTGAGGTGCGTCCTGGCCAACTCTATGGATACCGGGTGCATGGGCCGTATGATCCCGAGGCGGGACATCGGTTTAATCCTGCCAAGCTTCTCATCGATCCCTATGCGAAATCCTTGACGGGTGTCGTTCGATGGTCCGATTCCATGTTTGGTTATCGGCTTGGAGATCCGGAAGGCGATCTCTCATTTGATGATCGAAACAATGCGGGAAACGTGCCTAAAGGGGTTGTCGTCGATCAGGCGTTCAGTTGGGGGGGAGACCAACTTCTGAATATTCCCTGGGAGCAGACGGTGATCTATGAGGTCCACGTTAAGGGAATGACGATGCGGCATCCGGATGTTCCTGAATCATTGCGGGGAACCTATGCGGGCTTGGCGTCTCCGGCGGTTATTAAATATTTTCAATCGCTCGGGATTACCGCAGTGGAATTATTGCCGGTTCAACATTTTGTGAATGATCTCTATCTGAAAGAAAAGGGCCTCACGAATTATTGGGGATACAACTCCATTGGGTATTTTGCGCCGGACATCCGGTATTCCGCTTTCCCCGGTGGAGGAGAAAAGGTCGATGAGTTCAAATCCATGGTCAGAAAACTTCATAGTGCCGGCATCGAAGTCATCCTTGATGTGGTCTATAACCATACCGGAGAAGGTAATCACTTTGGGCCGACCTTATCATTTCGTGGGATTGATAACGCGTCCTATTATCGTGTGTCTCCTGACAATCCACGCTATTACATGGATTATACCGGTTGTGGAAATACGCTGAATGTCCGACATCCACGGACCTTACAGTTGATCATGGACAGCTTGCGGTATTGGGTGATTGATATGCATGTGGATGGCTTCCGTTTTGATCTGGCATCCGCACTTGCCCGTGAGTTGCACGATGTGGATCGACTCAGCGCCTTTTTTGACATCATTCATCAGGATCCCGTGTTGTCGCAGGTGAAACTGATCGCCGAACCATGGGATCTGGGGGAAGGCGGCTATCAAGTGGGAAATTTTCCACCTGGGTGGGCGGAGTGGAATGGAAAATACCGTGATTCCATCCGCCGATATTGGAAAGGGGATGGTGGCTTACTTGGGGAAATCGCGCATCGTTGGTCCGGTAGCAGCGATCTCTATGGTGAAAGCGGACGCCAACCCTACGCCAGTATTAATTTTGTGACGGCCCATGACGGTTTTACCCTCAAGGATTTGGTGTCCTATGACCACAAGCATAATGAAGACAATCAGGAGGGAAATCGGGATGGGACCGATGACAATGATAGTTGGAATTGTGGTGTCGAAGGCCCGACCGATGATCCCGCGATTCAGGAATTGCGTGACCGGCAGGTCCGGAATTTTTTCGCCACCTTGTTGTTATCCCAGGGAGTGCCGATGATCTGTGGTGGGGATGAATTGGGTCGTACCCAACAGGGTAATAACAATGCCTATTGCCAGGATAACGAGTTGAGTTGGGTGAATTGGAACCTGACGCGATCCCAACTCGGATTGCTGGAATTTGTGAAACTGCTCATTGACATAAAAAAAACCCATCCGGTGTTTCAACGACGAAGGTTTTTTCAAGGGCGCCGGGTAGAGGATTCAGAAGTGAAAGATGTTGCCTGGTTCGGATCGCATGGAAAAGAAATGTCGCATGAAGATTGGCAGATGGGGCTCCGCACATTGGGGATCCGGTTAGCGGGCGATGCCATTGTGGAGAAAGATAGTCAAGGACGGCCGATTGTCGACGAGACGTTTCTCGTGTTAATAAACGCCCATCATGAGGATGTGGATTTCATTCTTCCTGCTCATACCAAGTCGGTGCGGTGGGAGTTGGAGTTTGACACCGCTCTCCCTTTTGACAAGAAGAGTCCCCAACATATGAAATTGCTGAAAGGGGGGCAACCCTACCATTTAGTCTCTCGGGGGCTTGTTTTGTTCCGAACCCCGAAATCCTGACTAAGTACTTCATCGTCACATGTCCCTGGGACCGATGGAATAAGGCTCGGGCATAAACCGAATCAACCACTCTATGCCCGCATCAGGGCTAGAGGTCCAAACGGTTAAGAGAGACATGGGCGTTTTGGCAGAATAGGCCCTTCTGGCATCAGTCCGCTAGACGACAAATTTTTTGCTGCGTTCCACGATGTCGGTGACGGCTTCTTTGGCATCATCCGCGAATTCTCCGGCCCGTTCGCTCGCATCCTCCATCATGTTCTTTAACTGACGACGGGTTCGGGAGCCTGACTGCGGAGCCATCAACAGCCCAAGGCCGGTTCCGAGAACCACTCCGACCATTAGTGAAAGTCCGGCGAGCAAGACATATCGAGTGTCGTTATCCATGTGAGATATCCTCCATTGTTAGAATGTTAGTGAGTCGTTGGTGTCTGGTTTTCAAAAACTGATATGCCGAGGCTCCGCTAGTAGCGCGGAGGCTGCTGTAAGAGGATCTCACGCTCGGCTTGGAGCCAATCTTCCCAATCACTGCCATGTTGGCCTCCGCGTCGTTGATGGATTTCATAGGCCCGTTGGGCTATTTGTTCCCGTAATTCCTCGGATAGGGCCATAGAAGGACCTGGATAGGAGGTCTTGGGACTATTGAGTTTTGTCTGAGACATCGCTGGTCGTTTGGTCGCCCCTGACGCCACGGTTTTGCTCACGGCTTTTGTGGCCGTCTTGCTTGCCGGTGTCGTTTTTTTTGTGGTGGAGGGTTTTTTCTTAGGTTGCTTGTCGTCCGGTGTTTTAGGGGGCATGTCTTGTTTTTACGCTCCTATGCTTGTCTTGAAGATAAAGGGCCCCGTTCTGATGACTTGTAATCTACTATACCGGAAATAGAGGTCTTCGTCCAAGCAGTGGGCATAGGTCTGTGATTCTTCTGGTCCATAACCAGGTAACGATAAGGACGACACGGAGTTTTCCTGGCAGTGACCAGAAAGATCAAAAATGCAAAGAGTCGAGTGGGCTTTGAAGGCTTTCCATTAGATCTTTCCAGGTCTGTTATTGCAGTACACAATGACGAGGTTTTTAGAAGACACAAGATGGATCTTCCCTTACAATAATAAAGCGCAAGGGTAGCAATAAGACGATTGTGAATGAAAATGCTATGCCAGAGGGCACTGCCGGAAAACCTGGCCAGATCTCTGGTGCCGAATGTGAATAAGACGGTGGATGTATGGTTCGTTGCCAAGCCATCTCCATTAGGCATGTTGAAACGAAGTATTGGGAATCCGCGACAGGGGTGTCCACTCAAACACTCAACAAGACTATTTCTTTTTTTTTGACTGACAACGATGAAAAACAATGAGTCTGCAAAGAAGCCGATTTGGCAATTAGGTCAGCAGTATGGCATTGAACCGGTCTACCATGATGGATTAGGTGTTGAGCGACGGGTTGCAGTCCCTCATCTTCAACAAGTCCTGTCAAGCATGGGGGTCAAGGCCTCATCGAAGAAGGACATTCGTGACTCGCTTTCTCACGCGGTCTCCCGAACATGGACCCAGGTTATTGATTCCGTTGTGGTGCGGTATTCTTCTGATCCTCTGTTCATGCTGCCTCTGTCCCTTCCTCTCGACGATATCAGCTTGGAAGAGGTTTCCCTCACTGTCCAGCTGACGGATGAGAAAGACGCTTGTCGCCACGTATGCCTGCCAGGATCCAGTGGTGAGGTGACATCTGAGAAGACGATCCATGGCCTTAAGTATGTCAAAGTACATTTTCCTCTTTCCGAAAAATTGCCATTGGGATACTTCCGTCTTTTGGTCCGTGTGACAATTCATTCGGAGCGAACAGTGGAAGGTCAGGCTCTGCTCATTGTGGCACCCAGAAAATGTTATCTCCCTTCCTCACCTAAACGGTCTTGGGGGATTTCGCTTCAGCTCTACGGATTACGATCACACAAAAACTGGGGAATTGGGGATTTTCGAGATTTAGGGAACGTCATGAAAGTGGCGGGGACTCGTTGGGGAGTGGCCACCATCGGGGTCAACCCTCTTCATATCCCGGCGGCAGGATTAACAAGCCCGTATTCTCCATCCAGCCGGCTCTTTTGGAGCCCCGTGTATTTGAATCTGGAGGGAGTGGACGAGTGGCGGACTTCGGCAGATCTTCGTCGGAAAGCCAAGAGCCCCAAATTTCAACACACCCTCAAACAGCTTCGGGAGAGTCCATGGGTCGACTATGAAGCTGTTGGCAAACTGAAATGGACAGTCCTTGAGAAATTATTTCGAGTCTTTAGACGAGACCATCTCCGGCATAAAACTCCCACGGCACGCGGGAGGGCGTTTGCTCAATTTGTTTCGCGTTTTCACCCGTATCTGACGCAGTTTTGCACCTTTCAGGTGTTGACGGAACATGTGGGAACGGTGGCATGGCGGAGCTGGCCGAACGCCTTTCAGCATCCCCGGTCACACGATGTGGAAGTCTTTCAACAATCCCACGCCACTCGAATACAATTTTATCAATATGTCCAATGGCTGTGTGAGTTGCAATTACAGCAACTTGATCATGTCGCCCAGAAGCATTCGTTGTCCCTACGGCTCTATCATGACTTGCCGGTTGGCATCCATCCCGATGGAGCCGATGCCTGGATGTTTCAAGATCAGCTCGCCTCAGACATCACGGTTGGAGCCCCGCCGGACGCGTTTAATCTCAATGGGCAAAGTTGGGGACTGGCGGCTCCCAATCCCGTTCGATTGCGGGAAGACGGCTATCGTTTTTTTCGAGAAACCTTAGCGCAAAATATGCGACATGGAGGTATCCTCCGGATCGATCATGCCTTGGGCCTGTTTCGGATGTTCTGGGTCCCCCAAGGGGAAACAGGAAAGGATGGCGTCTATGTCAGGACCTATGTGGATGAAATTTTGGCCGTCCTGGCTTTAGAAAGTGTGCGACGAAAGGTGATGGTGGTTGGAGAAGATCTCGGTGCGGTCACTCCTGCCATTCGTGAAAAATTAGATGCGGCCGGGCTTCTCTCGTATCGCCTGCTATTTTTTGAACGAGAGGACGGGGGAGGGATGACCCCGCCTCATGCCTATCCTGAGCAGGCGCTTGTGGCCGCGACGACGCATGACCTTCCCACCCTCAAAGGTTTTTGGGCGGGACGAGACATCATCATTAAGGAAGAAGGGGGTGTATACCCCAGAAAAAAGGATATCGAGCAAGACCGGCGTCTGCGTGCTGAAGATCGACAACGGTTATGGGACGCGTTGTATCGGGAGGGCCTCTGTTCGGACGAGGCGATTCCCGTCAGTCTTTCGGATGACATGCTTCAAGCGATGTACCGGTATTTAGCCAGGACTCCCTCGCGCCTGCTCATCGTGCAACTTGAAGATTTGCTGGGAGAACTCGATACACCCAATCTGCCTGGAGCACCGGAATCAGTCTATCCTTCCTGGCGAGTGCGGATTGGTCGAGAGTTGACTGCCTGGCTGAAAGACCCGGCCATCCTGCGTTTTGCCAAAGCGATGCAGCGGGAGCGACGGAAAGGAGGGCGTGTGCAAGCGATACGCCGGCCTTCGGTCTCATGAGTTCATAAGGATGGACAGGAAGGCCATATGCCGGATTGAGGCAAATGAAGAGCATAGCCGGGATGTCGGTTGCGTGATGTCCAAGAGGATACTATGATCAACGGTTGTCATGTCCCAACGACCATTGAGCGAGGTTGGGAAAATATCGCGTTTCCTCATAAGTCGATAAGGAAGAGAGGCCGAGCCTTGATATGCAAGAGAAAAAACTGACGATGGCCGGGTGGGTAGATGGATTAACGGAAGCGGTGACCGCGAGTCTGGCTCAGATTATTGCCTATCTGCCAACCCTGATTTTAGCGTTCATGCTGCTGGGCCTTGGCTATGTGTTGGCCCGTGTTGTGTCTGTCGTGGTGACCCGCTTGTTGCAATTGATGGGGTTTGACCGGCTGCTGAGTCGAACCGCCGTGCAAACCTTATTGGAACGATCGGGGACCAAACAGAAAAGTTCTGAAATTTTAGGGATGATCGCCTTTTGGATTATCTTTCTGGTCTTTCTCATCCAAGCGTCCGACACTCTGAGCTTGACGATGGTCTCGGATGCGTTGACGAGTATTGCCTATTATATTCCGAAAGTCGGGATTGCGGTGTTAGTGCTGGTTCTGGGTTTAATCGCCGCGAATTTTGTCCGTGAGTTGATTACCATGACTTGCAGTTCTGCAGGAATTACCCACGGGACGATGGTGGCCCAGGCCGTCTATGTGGCTGTAGTGCTGTTGATTGTGGTGACGGCCATTGACGCACTCGGGATTAATACGGAATTGTTGAACAATACCATTGTCATCTTATTAGCGGGATTGATCGGGGGTGCGGCATTGTCGTTTGGGTTGGGGTCACGAACCGCCGTGGCCAATCTCATTGCCGCTCATTATTTGGGATCAATGGTTCGGGTGGGCATGACCGTAAAAATTGGGGAGAACCAGGGAACCGTGGTTGCGGTCACCCCCATCTCGGTCGTGTTAGAAACCCGGGAAGGCCGGGTCATCGTTCCTGCAACCCAGGTCACCGAATCAACAGCCGTCATCACCCATCCCGAGCATTAAGCATGGAACTCGAACATCGGCTCACTCTTGGGTATCTGCAGGCCCATCCCGTGGAAGCAGCTCGTCATTTGGAATCCCTGGATCCCCATGAATCAGCGTCCCTCCTGGAGGCCCTACCCGGTGAGGAAATCGCCGGTGTCTTAGAGCATTGTTTGCCGGTGTCCACCGCAAAAATTATCGAAGAGCTTTCGAAAGACCTTGGAGCAGACGTCTTAGGCGCCATGAATGCCACGTCTGCCATCGGGGTTCTTCGGCAATTTGAGGAACCCGTTCGCCAGGAAGTGTTAGACCGGTTAGATAATCCGATGGGGGCCACGCTTCGCCGTGCCTTGCGGTATTCACCCAATACGGCGGGAAGTTTAGCGGATCCTCAGGTGTTCACCCTTCCACCCGATATTGCGGTCGAAGAGGCCATAGACCGTATTCGTACTTATGGGCAGAAAGCCATGTACTATGTCTATGTCATCGATCGCGATAGCAAATTGGAAGGTGTCCTGACGTTGAGGCAACTGCTTATAGATAGGTCTGATCATTTAGTCGGGACACTGATGGAGACCCAGATCACCACCTTATCGGCAGAAGCCAATCTGGAAGAAATTCTCAAACATCCGGAGTGGAGCCGGTTCCACACGTTGCCGGTGGTGGATCGGTGGGGAACATTTTTTGGCGCCTTGCGATATCGGATGTTACGCCGGATTGAGAAAGATGTCGGAGGCAAGGCCCCGTTGGGGTCGGTGAGTGATTCGCTTATGCAACTTTGGGAAGTGTATTCGTTAACCGGCATTCGTTTAATGACGGACGTAGCGGAAACTCTACAAGAACGGAACAAAATAGTGTGAGTGATCTGACCACACAGAGGAACACGAAGGTTCGGGGAAGGGGGCATCTTCTCAACGAGGCATTTTTTCAGAACCATCATGAGGAAGCCGCCCATATTCTGGAAGGGTATCCGGTAGAGGATATTCTGCGAGTCTTGCAAGGAACCAGTCCGAAAAATGCGGCGAATTTACTGGCCAGTATCACGCCTCCTGTGGCGGCGGACACGTTGGCCATTATGCCCACCGATTTACTGAAACACGTCGTGCCGCATCTCTCGCCGTCACTGGCTTCATCCTTGTTTCAACGCTTGGACGAAGATTTACAACGGGCCATTCTCTTCAGAGTTCCTGAACGGTATGCCCAGGAAATCCGGTCCTACATGACCTACCCGGAGGAATCCGTCGGCTGTATTATGGATCCCAAGTTTTTTGTGTTGCAGGAAGAAAGCACGGTTCGGGAGGCCATGGTACAGGTGCGGACCAGGGCCCAAAAGGATGTCCACGATGTGTATGTCATTGATCGAGCCCAAAAGCTCGTGGGCCGGATTTCCGTTCGTGACTTGCTGTTGGTGGATCCGGAAGAGAAATTGCACTCGGTCATGGTTCAGGATCTTCCCACCATTCATCCGTTGGAGTCGCGTGAAGAAATTATCGAACTCTTTGGTGAGCGACATTTTTTCACCATTCCCGTTGTGGATTTGGATCAACGACTTTTAGGCGTTGTCCGGAACGAAGCCATTATTAAAGCCAGTCAGGAAGATGCGAGTGCTGACCTGCTCACGATGGTGGGAGCCAATAAAGATGAGCGTGCGCTTTCCCCTGTATGGTTTTCGGTCCGAAAACGATTGCCGTGGTTGCAACTCAATCTGTTAACGGCATTCTTGGCCGCATTTGTGGTGGGAATGTTTGAAGGGACCATTGCCAAATTTACGGCTCTGGCCGTCTTACTTCCGGTTGTCGCCGGGCAATCAGGCAATACCGGGGCTCAATCCCTGGCCGTGGTCATTCGCGGGTTGGCCTTACGGGATATTCGACCATCCCAATGGCTCCGGGTCAGCGGAAAAGAAGTCTATGTTGCGTTTTTAAATGGACTGGCGGTCTCTGCAACGGCCTGTCTCGCCGTGGGCTTATGGAGCCGCTCGTTGGGATTGGTCTTCATTATCGGGTTGTCCATGATCATATCGATGGTCATTGCGGGGTTGTCCGGTGCGATCATCCCCATCGCCTTGAAGGCACTCAAACAGGATCCGGCTCAATCCTCATCCATTGTGCTGACAACGGTGACCGATGTGGTCGGGTTTTTCAGTTTCTTAGGGCTTGCCACCTTGCTTTCAAGTTTATTGGAAACCTGACCATTGATAGGGTTGGGGACGCATCCTCTCCTATGCGCTCCATCCGGTTCGCACTCTGTTCGTGGGTACCAACTCCTGAGAATTTTTGATTGCCTCCCCATAGGTAGTAGGGGTAGTATCGGTTTTTCTCTCATTTTATTTCAGTTATTGAGGATAGGAGGCCTTATGGGATCGCAGAAGACGTCTAAAACGGATCGAGTGGGGACATTGGATCAGGATATTACCCGGATACGTCAACAGCTCGAGATCGTAAAAAAATTTCTAACCGATGAACCTTCTCCTGCATCCTTGAACGAATTTGATTCGGCCACAGAAGAAATCCTCGCAGATGCGTTAGGTAGTTCTTCTCCGCTCTTAGATACGTATGACTATGCCCAACTGGGGGAGGCAGCGGGGCTGATGAATCTTCCCGAAGGGGCACCGGAAGGCACCACTCATCAGTCACAGCGCGAAACGATTCGGCAACGTCAGCGAGTGTTGGAAAGCGGCATTGCGGATCTGGAAGCGAGGCGAGCCTCGCTCTCGCAGGAATCCAAGAAACGGAAAGCAGCCGGTCCGAAAGTCTCCGACTATATGGCGAAAACTGTTCGATCGGTGTCACTCGACGCTACCCTGCGGGAAGTTGGGCAGTGCTTGCAAAAATGGAAGATCGGTTCGGTGTTGGTCAAAAGTGGAGATGAGTTCTTGGGATATATCACCGAAACCGAATTGACTCGAGAGGTTGTTGCCTCCGGGACAGACCCTGCCACCACTACGGTAAAGACCTGCATGCGCGAACCGTTAGTCACCATTGAGACCAGTGATTCAATTATTGAAGCGGTGCGCCTCATGAAAGAGAAAGCTACCCGGCATCTGGCCGTGACAGAAAGTAACAGGATCGTCGGTGTCGTCTCCGTTTCAGATATTATCCGGTATTATTCCGGGGTTGTGTAATCATTGTCTTTGTAGAGATTGTCACTCGCCTTCTAGCCTCCGGCAGCCAGGCTCCCTTCCTCGAGAACACACGCGTTTTTTACGCCGATGTGTTTCTCGAGGAGGGTGTCACCCTTATTCGTGAAATATTCAACCAGCCAATGAAAGAGGCTTTTCGGGTGTGGAGATCCTGCAGTGAATAAGGTTTGAGGAAAATCCCCCTGATGGAATTTTTGGGACAGTCGGGTTTGTAGAAAATCGCATATTCCGTGAGCGCAAGAAATGCTGTCTAAGGCCCCGGGGGCAGCTTGTGTGTCATCTGGAATGCCCCAACATGATTTTGGCCCTTGAAAGAAAGAAGGTCCACACAAGACTCAACTCAATTACTCTGAATACGGGCTGGTGTATGGGCAGATATTCGGTGGAGTGGTCGGAAGGTATTCAGTAGGAAGTGTTGGAGGCCTTGAGTGACAGCGTAAAGGTATCTAGGAACGACTATGAGGATGAATATGGGCATTAAGAAGAGGGAGGCGAAAGTGCGTCATCTTCCCTGGACCCTGCGTCTCTTTGGCGTGGCCCTGGCGACGTGGGTCGGGTGTGCCGGTGGTCTTGCGGTGAGTATCGGAATGGACAGGAATGCTGGATGGGCAGGTGAACGGTCTGAGTCCGCCGTGGAACAAAAGGAGCAAAAGACCTCAGAGCCGGGAGGGTTTGCGGTCATTGCTCAGGCGGTGACTCCGGCTGTCGTCAACATTACAGCCATCATTGATATTTATGACCCCAAGGGAGGAGGCGTTCCGCAACCATTTGGAGATTTTGGTGGGAGCCAGGGGCCTCCTGCTATTCCCAAACGGCAAAGGGGATCAGGATCAGGGGTCATTCTTTCCTCCGATGGATATATTGTGACCAATAATCATGTGGTCGCGGAAAGCCGTGATCTTGTCGTGATTCTTCCCGATTCGCGCGAATTTCCAGCCAAGGTTGTCGGTGCGGATCCCGAAACAGATTTGGCGGTCATCAAAATTCAGGCTGAGGACCTTCCGGTTATTCCCTGGGGCAATTCCGCCTCTTTAGCCGTGGGCCAATATGTGCTGGCGATTGGCAACCCGTTTGGGCTGAATTCAACCGTGACGCTCGGGATTGTGAGTGCCCTTGATCGAGGAGGAATGGGGTTAGCCCGTTTTGAAGATTTCATTCAGACTGATGCGGCCATTAATCCAGGGAATTCCGGCGGGGCGTTGGTGAACATCCATGGCGAGCTAGTTGGGATCAATACCGCCATTGCTTCTCAAAGTGGCGGGTATCAGGGAGTGGGTTTTGCGGTGCCCTCCTCATTGGCAAAACCGGTGTTAGACGAATTGATCCAGAAGGGAAAGATTGTGAGGGGATATTTAGGGTTAGGGGCGCAGGAAATGACGTCTGAGCTGGCTCCATGGTTTGGCTTGAAGGGCAGTGATGGGGCCTTAGTGACCGATGTCGTCCCTGGAGGGCCGGCCGACAAAGCTGGCATACACCGGGGAGAGGTGATTCTTCAATATCAGGGGAAAAACGTCAAAGATGGACAAATGCTGTTGGAGCAGGTGACCCGTGCACCTATTGGGCAACAGGTTGAACTCGGTCTCGTCGAGAATGGAAAAACTCGCAAGGTGCATGCAACCATCCGCGAGCAACCACCGATGCCTCAGTCACGCCGTACCCGAACCACTCGTATGGAACACCCGCTGGCTGGAGTGGAAGCGGCCGATGTGGATGAGGCGGCTATTCAGGAATACGGACTGAACCCGTTAGCCAAAGGAGCGGTGGTCTCATTCCTTGAGGAAGGATGTGCCGCCGAATTGGCCGGGATCATGGAAGGAGATCTCATTATTGAATTGAATAAGCATCCCGTGCAATCTGTCAGTGAGTATTCCTCGTGGTATCAACGGCTCAAAAAAGAAAAGACTGTGCTGGTCGTGCTGCTTCGTGCCTCTCGTCATTTGTATGTGTTGGTGAAATCTTCATGAAGAAGCTAGTTGGGGAGATTGAGACACGCTGGTGAAATTTCTGACGATAAGGGGCACTCTACCAAACTCCGTTGGTGCTTAATTAGCTGGACTCATTGACGGCGCTTTTCCTATAAGGTGCAAGTACTGGTTGAAAATAACAAGACTGTATCAACAGGGAGCGATCAGTTCGGTGGTATGGAAGTCGATAAAAAAGAACACGGTATATTCGTTGAAGTACGTTGATCCTTAGAAACCAGGGAGTGGAGCGAATAAATTTTCTGTCCCGGTTTCGTAAATATCCAGGCGGAAGCGGGTATACCCTGATTGGTATTGGCCCGTAAACACTGAAATCTCAGGTAAGGCAAAAGGGAGGAGAACATTCTGAACCGGAGGAAATCCAAAAAACGACACGCTTTGCTCTGTTCCTAGGAGCCTGAACAAGGATATGAATCATGTCCCTCGCATCATGTGAATCCTGGACAATCTGCAACCCCCTCTCTCCTAACCAAGCGCCAATCGCACTCGTGAACAATTCTGGTTCGACTATAGTTGGCTGATCCAGCGTGAAGATAAGTTGTGGATCATAAACAATATATGGTTTTGGCCTGACAGCTTGACGATGTGTATGGGGAATCCGTCTTGGGTTTTTCCCGTCGAAAAAGCGCTGGCCGGTGAACGCATCGCACTGCTGTCCCCAACTCTCTTGTTGACGTGATGTTCTGGGTTGCCGGGTTTCGCCCCGCCAGGCGAGGCCCTTTTGTTTCGGCAAAAGGACCCAAAACCAGGTGCGCCGAGCATGTTCAACAGCTTGAGGGTGGAAGTCCCTTTGACAACCTGATGGAGCTGAAGTCATAGCGAAACGCCAGGGCGTCGTCGTGAGGCGGGGTCTGAAGGCAGCGTGGAGCAAAAGCGTGGGCCGATGGACAAGAACCAGATACGAGGCATACCGTGCCGGACGAGCGAGCCTGGATTCGCGAAGTCCCTCTCCATCAAGGGTGCGGGTTGTAAATCTGGCGGTCGTGCGCTGAAGGCGGTTGAACTTACCTCGGGAGACCTCTCGTCTGTCTTGGCAGCAAGACTAAGGATGGAGTGATCTATTCTGACTGGGCGGGAGGAGTCAGCAGAGGGCATAGTAGTCCCGACCGGGATGAAGGCCTGAACGGTGCGGAGTGGCGAGTCGGCAGCGGAACTCATGAGCGACAAGCGGCTGAATAACCAGTTAGATCTGGCCTTTCGGACAGAGGGCGGGGTGAAGCCCCAAGGGCTGTCCAGGAAGTGACCGAATCGCTTGCGGCGAACCGCCGTGTCGAAAGCCCGGGTATCAGGCTTCCAGGATTCACTGGGGGTGGATAGCTTAACCCGCCGAACCGCCGTATACGGACCCGTACGTACGGTGGTGTGACAGGGAAAGCGGGTGACCGCCTACCTATGTCGATTGACGCTCCATCTGACCTTATGAGAGGGGGCGAACGCTGGCTAGGGAAGGCCGGGCCAACTCGCGGAGTCTATCCTGAGCCATGCCGAAGGACTCCGACAAGGCCCGCCACTCTATTTGAGCGTGCGCCCCTTGGGCCAGATGGCAGGCGTCGGACCATGGGAGACAAATATTTGCGTGCCCCACATGAAAGAAACAGGAAATGTTATGTATTCAGACTGGCAAGGCTGTATGGGGAGACCCCTTACCCTATTTTGCGTATGACCCTAAGTTGTCTTGCGCCGAATCCTGGCAGGAGCCCCATTTATCAGGATGCCTGGTAGAAAAAACACAGCCGATTCATTTAGCCGACGGGTTCCAGTTTCCCCCGCCACATGACGTGTGTTTTGAAATACGAAGACAAAAGCGCGGGAGCCCCAGTCCGAGAGGCTCCTAGGGTAAAGAGCTCTGGGGATCAAGTGTTGGAGATGTTTCAGGGGTTGGTTCAGATTGAATGGGCGGATTCGTTGGGGCGGCGCTGTCAGGTGTCACCTCCGTGTGCTTGGTGACCCGAAGCAAAGGGGGATCGGTGACAAAAGGTTCGTATTGCCGCACGTCCAAGGTCACCAGATCACGTTCCTCAATGAGAAGGTCAATTTCCGGAACCTGTTGTTGAAAGGTTGCTAAAATGGTTCCGTCTTGAGTGGTGATCGTGATCAGTAATCGATCCTGTTGGCGTTGTTTGTGGGTTACCGACCCTTCAAGAGGATGAATGGGTTTCTTTAAAAATGCTGGTAAATACTGATCACCATAACGGGATGCTAACATCGGACTACTTAACCCGAGGCCCAATCCCAGAATGAAGATTGTTGTCGGTATCACCCATCCTCTCATGGTTTATGCTCCGTGGTTGGTGGTTCCTCCTCTGGAGTTTTCTCATCCGTTGAGGAGGGTTTCTGTTGTCCACGAATAAATGTTTCCAGACGACTGAGGGCATCGGCGGTGACATCCCGAGCCCCTTTCGTCGCATGTTCGGTTTTCTCGCTGAGGTCTTCCATTTGTCGCCGGAGATCATGGATCCCGCCGGTTCGTTGAAAAGCCATAATCGCAATCACTAACGCGACAACAGCGATGAGTAAGGTTACCACATCCATGATGTCCTCCTTTTTTTTGTCAGAGCGTCCTCATTGTAAAAAATTCAGAAGACTTTGACTCATCGAATCCATCCCTCACCTGACGGGGGCCCAGTCAAAGAAATTCGTGGGTAATTCGTGCTCCGATTTCTCAGTAATGCTGCGTTGGTCTAATCATTCTGACACGAAACTCCTATGAGAATCTATAATGGCCCTGTGTTGCATAGAGACTCATCCGAAATACATGGTGAATCCAGGGTGGCCGTATCCGCCATGAATGGTCCGCCCTGATGTGCCTGGACGAGGCTGGTGTGAGCGAGTATTCCCCCTCATTGATTCCCCCGGCTCGAAACAGCCTCGTCTGTGACTGCCTCAACGAGACAGGACCACTACACCACATCCACATGGAGGAGCAACAATTCACCTCGCATGGAAGGGTGGAGGTCGCAGTTAAACTCGTAGTCACCGGGCCTCAGCACCTGAAACCGCAATTGAATAGTCGCCCCCGGGTCAAGGTACAACCCTTGAATGCCTTTCCCATAGACCTGAACCCCATCCGAGAGGGTGCGAACCAGTAAGTCTTGAAACAATTGAGAGGTGAAACCGTGTCGGATGTCATCTTCGTTTTTGATCGTCAGGACCACAGAGGAATTTTCCGGTGGCGGAGCCCATTTCGTTTTAAAATATTGGGACTGACGAATGGTAAGCTCGATTTCCACCTCGACGGCCTGAGCACTATTGAAAAGCCATCCATCAAGGGCCAGGAGCGGTGTGACAAGGGCAAGTGCGAGAATAAACCAGGTCTTGCTGCGTGGCTTCATCTGGACATCTCCTATGTTAAATAATCAAAACCCTAACGGGCCGACAGAGTAAAGGAAACCAGTCATTCCTCAAGGTGAACCTTGCTTCACTATAAAAACTTTCTCTTAAAATATCACATTCAGACACATGAATTCTTTGAAGGAAATGGTTCCGTTGCCCTCTCAGGACTTTCCGGCCAGGCCAGGCCGTCCACAACAGATAGAGAAACACCAGGGCTCCCAGGACTTCGAGGATATGCACCACATGCCATCCCTCTGTCAGCTCCACCTCTAGAAGGACCAGGAGTGTGGCCGAGATGAAAAAAACGATCATGTGACGCCGGGGCATACTCACCAGTTCTTTCAGGAAGGAAGAAAACCAACTGTCCTGCCCTGATTGCGGATTCGGTTGTGTCATGTTCTGACGTCCCCTTTCCATGGATGATTGTTGAGTGATGCAGGGATAGGCGGTTGCGGGGTTTGTCCTGGGCATTGAGACTCATAGGCAGGGGTAACCAAAAAAGCCATAAAGAGAAAACTCTGCCTCATGACGTAAATTGATAAAGTGATACGGTCGGCCCTTCTATGGGAAGGCAGATGGTGAATGTGGTGCCTTTCCCTTCCGTACTTTGCACACGAATGGTGCCTCCATGGGCATCCACCACATCTTTGACAATCTTTGTTCCAAGACCAGTCCCACCGGGTTTCCGGCTCATTACGTGATAGGTAAAAAGGCTACTGAGCACATCAGGTGCCATGCCGCGTCCTGTGTCTTCAATGGACAGGATGATCTCATTCCCGCTTGGCGAGAGGGCTCCCGTTATCGTGATGGAACCTCCAGAGGGCACTTCAGGGATGGCATTGTTGACCAGATTGTACAAGGCATTAAAGAGCCGTTGTTCATCGGCCTGAAGAATAGGTAAGGCCTCCAGTCCACGGGTTTGTAAGATGATGTCTCGCTCCTCGGCATTGAGGCGAAGCGCATCCAGGACGCTGTCCACAATCTTACCCAATTGGCAGGCCGCAAAATGCGGGGGACTGCTGATGCCTTTCACGGCGTCCGCGATTTCCTTGACGCGCATCTGAATTCGGCTGCTTCCTCTCCGTGTCATGCCGATAATATCTTGGTAGGCCGCTCGGGTGGTTGAAGTGTGATCTCGTATGGTATCGGGTAAAGCTTTGAAATGCTCATCCAATTCGTCTTCGAGCAGCTGCATGCCCATTTGAATCGGCGTCAGCATGTTTTTGACATCATGCCCGATATCCGCAATGCGACGGCTGACTTCGGCCAGTTTCGCCTCTTCCAGGAGGCGGCGTTCGAGTTGTTGGCGTTCAGTCAGGTCTCGCTTGAATTTCCAGAGAGTGAACAGGCAAAGAGAGAAGATCAGGATCAGGCCGATACTCATGGTGATGATCGTGAATCGCTCCATGGTATGGGCGGTGTCATGGAGGCGAGTAAATTCGGCGACGTCTTCTTTGTGGAAATCCAGGATCCCTTGTCGGATCTTCGCGGTGAGTTGCATGCCTTCCCCTGACCGGATGCTCTCGATGGCCGCCTGAGTCCCTTGCCTATCCCGTAAGTTGAGTATCTGCTGGAGAAGATCAAGACGATGAACGATCAAATTTTTAAAACCTGGAAACACCTGTTCTCGTCGCGTTGGAGTCATAGCCAGAATTTCCAGGGCATTCAGGCCGGCGTGAGTGCGGTCGACGGCTTGGTGATAGGGGTCGAGAAATTGTGCATTCCCCGTGAGGAGATACTCGCGTTGTTGATCCTCTGCTTCCTTTAAATCAGCAAATACCCGCAATAATTCATCGGAGACCTCCTCCGCGTGAATGACCGTCTCGAAGATCCCAACCGTTTGATGAAGACCCCAGAGAGACACACCAAGGGTTGTCAGGATGATGAGAACCACCATGCCGAAGCCGACATGGGTCACCTTCTTGAATCGGAATACCGCTGGTGTTGGCATGGAATTCTCTCCATCAAAGTGGGAATGGTTTCTGGCTCATCTCGTCATGCGTCCAGGAACGGAAAGTCAGGCAACTCGGCAATTGGTATAAACGGCCTCCTTCGACCGAAAATTTCAGGGACACACGAACAGAAAAAATATGTCCTAGATTAATGAAAATTAATGCCCAGTTAATCCTCATTTTATTCTGGAAGGATAGGATGTGTATACGAAATCCCTCAAAGTCAGATTTCTTACTATCAAGGAGGAATGTCCATGGTTAACAAAAATCGCGTTTTTCGCCTTTGGCCATTTCAATGGCCTTCGTTTTTGACCAGCATGAACACCCGCAAGGCGGGTCTGGCCGGCATCAGCTTCCTGGCAGGAATTCTGCTGCTCGGTTCCTGGAACATGCCGTTTCATTCTCAAGCGGCGATCTCCCAACCCACAGCTTCTTCATCGGTCGGCTCCCTGCCGAATGTGGATAAGGGAGGATTTGCCGACATTGCTCAGGCGGTGACCCCCGCAGTAGTGAATATTACGGTCCGAAAAGAGGCTCCGGTCCCGATGTCGGGAATGCCGTCCGACCCCATGAGAGAATTCTTCGGTATGCCAGGAATGCCTGAAATGCCAGGAATGCCGAACAGGCCGGGTGGGCCTCCTGCGCCGGAAGGGCAAGGAGCCGGCTCCGGTGTCATTATCTCCAGTGACGGGTACGTGCTGACGAACGACCATGTCGTTGATGGGGCAAAGATCATTACGGTGACCCTTCCGGATAAACGCGAGTTTACGGGAACAGTGGTGGGTCTTGATCCTCAAACCGATCTTGCTGTGGTCAAAATTGACGCCACGAATCTTCCATTTGTTCCATGGGGAGATTCCGCCAGCCTTCGTGTTGGAGAATACGTCCTGGCTGTAGGAAATCCATTTGGACTCAATTCGACAGTGACGCTCGGAATTGTTAGCGCGTTGGGTCGAGGAGGAATGGGCATTACCCAATATGAGGATTTTATCCAAACCGATGCGGCGATCAATCCGGGTAATTCCGGCGGGGCGTTGGTGAATACGCGAGGTGAACTTATCGGAATCAATACCGCCATCTTCTCCCAATCTGGCGGGTATCAGGGCGTGGGATTTGCGGTTCCCACGAATCTCGCGAAACCGGTGTACGAAAGTTTAGTCAGCACCGGCAAGGTTGTTCGAGGGTTTCTGGGAGTCGGCATACAAGAAGTGACTGCCGATCTTGCTCAGTCCTTTCAATTAGATCAAACCAAAGGCGCTCTGGTCACGAATGTCGTTCCAGGGAGTCCTGCGGATAAGGCAGGTATCAAGCGCGGAGATGTGGTTGTCGAATATCAGGGCAAACCGGTTCTGGATCCCCGGAGTCTTCAGCATCATGTCATCAGGACCACAGTCGGATCGGAAGTCAACATGGTGGTGATGCGAGATGGGCACAAGCAATCCCTAAAGGCCATGATTCGCCAACAAGACAATCCCACTCAAGTAGCCCAAGCCATCCCCGTGGGGCAAGAAGGGCCGTTAGCCGGTGTGGCCGTCCAGAATTTGGATAATGGCATTGCACAGCAATTGGGATTGGAAAAGGATGTGAATGGCGTCGTAGTGATGGATGTGACCCCGGGAAGCTATGCGGCACGGGCCGGTCTGGCTCAGGGTGATGTGATCAGTGAAATCAATCGCAAGACTGTTCGTTCGGAGGAGGATTTCACCAAGGTGGTATCCCACTTAAAAGACAATTCATCCGCCTTGATCTTTATCCATCGTGGGAAAGGGGCGTTGTATCTCACAGTAAAAATTTAATGTACCGGTCATAGCGCATGATGTGGCGGGATACCCTCTCTTTGGAACCCATCCGGAGAGAAAGGGTATCCCGTTTTTTTGCTTACTCTGGGCGGCGGCGAAGTTGGCTGGAAAAGAGGATTTCATTCATGCTTATTCAGACGCGCAAGTTCTTCAGAAACGGTCAGAAGGTCGTCTCCCGATTCGGGGCCGGGTGGTCGTTTGAACGATGAGAGGCGGTTCGACAGATCATAGAGAATAGGCACCACGAAGAGAATCAGAAATGCCGCCGTCAACATGCCTCCGACCACCACGCGCGCTAACGGTTTTTGGGCTTCGGAGCCGATCCCGCTGGAGAGGGCTGCGGGGACCAGTCCCAATGCCGCTCCTATGGTCGCCATCAGGACGGGCCGAAGTTGTAATGCGGCTCCTGAGATGATCGCTTCCAGCGCGGGAGTCCCTTTTTCTTCCAGCTCACGGATGCTGGATACAATGAGCACCCCTCCTAAAATGGCGATTCCAAGAGTGGAAATGAAGCCTACCGCAGCCGAAATACTGAATGGGGTGTGCGTCAACACTAAGGATAAGACCCCGCCAATCAAGGCAAATGGGACGGTTGCCAGGACCAAAAAGGCATGGCGAAAGGTGCCGAAGGTGAGGTAGAGCAAAAAGAGAATCAGGACGAGGGTGATGGGGACCACAATCATGAGTCGTTGTTGTTCTTTGATTAATTGATCATATTGTCCCGCCCATTCCAGGTGGTACCCTTCCGGTAGGGTGATTTGGGCCTTGAGCCGTTGTTGTGCTTCTTGAATGGTACTGACCAGGTCACGATCCCGGATGCTGAACATTATGGGGATATAGCGTTGATTGTTTTCCCGATAAATCATGAACGCACCTGTCTGTCTGGTGATGGTGGCGAGTTGTTTCAGCGGGATCCCGACACCCTCGGGTGAGCTCACTTGTATTTGGCCGATGGTGGTTTCGTCTTGCCGGTATTGAGGTAGGAATCGAACAACCAGATCGAATCGACGGTCGCCCTCGATGACCTTGGTGACGGCCTCGCCTCCAATGGCGGCCTGCACCATCGCGTTGACGTCGGCGACCTGGATGCCATAGCGGGCACAAGCCTGACGGTCAACCTGGATCAGAAGATTGGGCTGGCCCATGGTCCGATTAATACTCAGCTCGCGAACGCCTCTGATTTCTTTTAACACGCCTTCCAACAGCTCCGCGATGGATTGCAGCTCGCTCAAGTTTGGTCCATAGAGTTTAATGGAGTTTTCACTTTTCACTCCGGACATGGCCTCTTCCACACTGTCCTGAATGAGTTGGGAAAAGTTGGTTTTTAACCCCGGAATCTCTTTCAATCGCTCCTCAATCTCTTCGATAAGTTTTTCTTTGGTCAGCCCTGCCCTCCATTCGTTTCGATGTTTTAAACTCACATAATATTCCACATTGAAAAAACTTTCCGGATCGGTTCCGTCGTCAGGACGACCCAGTTGGGAGACCGCGGTGTCGACCTCGGGGGACTGCATGAACATTTTTCGCATGCGGCTGGCCAGAGCGGCTGCATCGTCGAACCGGATATCAATCGGCATGCGAATGCGAACCCAGATATTGCCTTCTTCCAATGCCGGCATGAATTCTCCACCCATAAACTTCATGGCTAACAGGGTCAAGAGCAACAGCATGCCGACGCTGCCCAATACCTGCTTTTGATGGTGCAGTGCCCATCGCAGTTTGGTGAGATACCATTGGCGTAACATGGCGACTAACTTGGGTTCCTGTTCCCGCATCGGGCCATTGAGAAGAAACGAGCACATCGCGGGGGCGAGGGTGCAGGCCAGGAGAAGAGATCCGGCCAATGCCAATCCATAGGTAATGGACATGGGGGCAAAAATTTTTCCCGGCACGCCGGTCATGGTAAATAACGGAATAAAGGCCACCACAATGATCACGGTCGAAAATAAAATGGGGCGTCCGACATGGCGCGAGGCCCTGGCAATGAGTTGGGGTGGGGTCACCCCGGGTTTGGCATGATGACAGAGATAGTAAAAAATACTTTCCACCATCACGAGAGGGGCATCCACAATAATCCCGAAATCGATGGCTCCCAGAGAAATTAAATTGGCCGACTGTCCGATCATGACCATGCAAGAGAAGGTAAACAACAAGGCCAGGGGGATGGTGCACGCGACGATCAAGGCCGTGCGGAGGTGGCCCAGGAAAAATAACAGCACGATCAGAACCAGGACCATCCCATTGAGGAGAATATGGACCACCGTTTCAATAACGGTGTTGATCATGATCGTCCGATCATAAATGGTCTTGATTTGCACGCCTGGGGGGAGTTTTTTGTTGTTCAACTCCTCGACGGCGTGATTGACGCGACTGAGGGTGGCGAGCGCTTGGGCTTCCCGTTGTAGAAGGACCACTCCCTCAACGGTATCCTCATCCTCATCAATCCCCACCTGGCCTAAACGGATAGAATGTCCGATTGAGACCTTCCCGAGATTGTGAATGAAGATCGGGGTGCCATCTTTGACGGCCACCACGGTATTGGCAATATCGTCCAGGCTGTCGATGAAACCCACTCCCCGGACGTTATAGCTTTGAGGCCCCAGAGCCAAATAACTTCCGCCCACGTTGGCGTTACTGTTGGCCAGGGCGTCCTTGATTTGTGGCAAGGTGATTCCATAGGTGAGTAAGGCGCCGGGATCTAGGTCCACATGATATTCTTTGGTCGTGCCTCCGAAGCCGGTAACATCGATGACGCCTGGCACGCGTTTGAATTCTCGCCTAACCTGCCAATCCTGAATGGTCTTGAGGTCCGTAAGGGAATGCTCAGGTCCAACTAATTGATACCTGTAAATTTCCGCAATGGCCCACCAGGGAGACAGTTCCGGTTGAACACCTTCCGGCAGATCGACGGCTTGAAGCCGATTCAGGATTTCCTGCCTTGCCCCGTACCAGTTGGTACCAAAATCAAAATAGACTTTAATTTCACTGAGTCCGAATAACGATAACGAGCGAGTGTTGGTCAGATTGGGAATCCCCTGCATGGCCGTTTCCATGGGGATAGTGATGATCCGCTCCATTTCCTCGGCCGACCATCCAGATTTTTGAGCGATGACCTCGACAAAGGGGGGCGAGGGGTCAGGATAGGCGACGACATCCAGAATATGAAAGGCATACAAACCGCCGAACAACAGAAGCAGTCCGAGTGCACACACCAGGGCGCGCTGAACGAGAGACCATTCAACGAGTCGGGCAATCATGGTTTGAGAGGGGTAGAGGAGGGCGATTGGGTGGAGGAGCCCCCTTCCTCTTGATTCATATCCTGGCCTTTGAGGAGCACCGCGCCTTTAACCACGATCTGTTCTCCAGGTTTCAACCCATCAAGGACGGCAACCTGCCCTGCGGAAGGCATGCCGATTTTCACGGGGCGCTTCACATACCGGTTGTTTCCTTCCGCAACATAGACATACATGCTTCCATCAATTTCTACCACGGCATCCTGTGGAATGAGAGCTACTGCTGATTCGTGACTCAACCGGACATTGAGACGGGCAAACATGCCGGGTTTGAGTTTATGGTTTTCATTATTGACGACGGCCCGGAGTTTAATAGTCCGGGTGGTGGGATCCACCAGATCGCCAATGGCGGAGATCGTGGCCGGAAATCCGATTTCGGGGTAGGCTTCCACACTTACTGTGGCTCCCTGATTCACCTCCACCAGTCCGAGATCTTTTTCATAGACATCGGCAATGACTTGGACTTTGCTGAGGTCCGCCACCGTAAACAAGACCTGTGTGGGATCTCCGTTGACCGATTGGCCCGGCGTGACCGTCCGGTCGACGACGGTTCCCGCAATCGGACTATGGATTTGATAGGACGAGGTAATGGTCTGCTGTGACAGGGGTTTTTCCAGTTCTTCCTTGGGAACCTGTAAAGACAGGAGCCGTTCACGAGCTCGCCGGAATTCAGCTTTGGCTTTGATAAAGTCATTTTCGGCTTGTTTGAGATCTTTTTGAGGGAGCGCCTTAATGTCATACAAATCTTTCGCCAGTTCGTACGCCCGATGAGCGTAAGATAAATCAGAATGTTCTTTAATAAATTCCGAATAGGCTGAAGCAATTTCGGGGCTTTCAATTGTCACCAGAAGGCCACCGGCCTGAACGAAATCACCCAGTTTGGCATGGATTTTTTGGACACGTCCCTCTAACGCTGATGAGACCTTTGAATAGCGGTCTTCTCCATACGAAACCTTTCCGGCCAAGCTTAACTCCGGGTGTGACGGTCCCACGGCGACCGGTGCCGTTATGATTTGTGCGTGTGCTGGATTAGTCGGAGATGGTGTGGTTGTCGGGATCGTTTTTGCTTCTTCCCGATGATCGGATGCTTCTGAGGATTCGGGAGGACTTTGTTGATTACAGGAGATGCTGGTCGACGTGATCAACAGTACACACGCGAAAAGACGTAGAAAAGTGTTCATGTTGTCACGTCCTGCCCCGCGGCTCTTTCTAAGAGGAATAGGTTTCGTTGGTATTCAAAAAGCGCTTCCAAATAGTTTTGGAGAATGGTCTGGGAGGTGCGAGCGGCATCTAGTACATCTAACAGCGTGACTCCACCCTTTTGATAGGCTTTTTCGAGAATGGAGAACGTGATTCTGGCATCGTCCAGGACTCCAGCCTGATAGGCCTCCACCAGCTGTTGAGATTGCGTCAAATTCCGATAGGTCACCTCAATATCATTTTGTACTTCCAATGTCGTCTTGTGAAGATCGACTTGCGCGACCTGCATGGCGATTTCAGCCTGGGCAATGCCTCCCTGATTCCGGTCAAAAACCGGGAGCGGCACTTCCAATGTGAGCCCATACAATTGTTGGTTGCTCCCGCCTTGTGGCCCTTGGACGGTGAAGCTGCCCCCGACAATCGGGTCGGGAACCCGAAGCGATTTGGCTAATTTTAAATTGGCTTGTTGTTGAGAAAGGACGAATCGTCTGGCCTGAAGGTCAGGGCGTTTGTCCAACGCCTCCGTTCGAAGTCTGTCAATATCTGGGGTCACGCGTGTGTAGACGAGGTCGGAGGTTAACGCCAGATCGGTCGTGGGAGGGAGTGCCAGGAGTAACCGGAGGTCGTTGAGAGCCGTTTGGACTTCCTGTGAGAATCTGATGACCTGCGCCCCAAAGTCTACCGCCTGGAGGCGAAGACGAATGAGGTCCACTTCGGCAATGAAGCCTTTTTTAAAGCGCAATTCGCCAATCGTTAAGATGCGATGAAATCGTTCCTGGTTATCTTTAGCGAGATCAAGACGTCGGGACGCCAATTGGACCTGGAAGTATGTGTCTTTTAGGGTGAGCGTCAGTTGGCGAATGGCATCCGTGAACGTCGCCTCTGCAGCCTGGATGCCATAGCCCGCGCTTTCAATCCGGTAGCCACGTTTGCCGGCGAGCAGAAACATCTGTTCGATTTGTGGCGAAAGATAACGAGTGCCTTTAAAGGTTTGCTGCTGGGTAAATGCGGCCCCTCCAAAGAGGGAGAAGACCGGGTTGGGGAAGAGTTTGGCCGTGATGGCTAACCCTTTGGCATCGTCGATGCCGTATTTCGTCATCAAGAGATCGAGATTTTGTTTGAGAAAGAGCGAAACGGATTCCGAGACACTCAGAGAAAGAGACGAAGTCGGTGCAGGCTGTGTGGAGGGACTCGGTTCTTTGGCCAAGAGTTTTTGAGGCGATAAGGCTAACGCCAACATACCCATCAATATTATTCCCAGCATGAATCGTAAGGCTGCAAATGGGACAAGGACGGCTGTGATCTGCCTGAGTATGCTATCAGGAATCAATCGATACACCATATGCGTTCGGGGCTTTCCGTTAAACTATTGGCTGCGTGAAGTGGCTCTGGGTTAAAAGATCCATCATTACATTTTCAATGTCGTTGATTCGGTGTTGGAATCTATGCGTGGGGTGTCATTTTATCCTATCGCAACTTTTGATTCAGGAAAACGATAGCGCATGCGAACGGGCGGAGTGAGGGAGACAAGCCCGACCAGGAGAGGCCCAAATCTTCCGAGGAGCATACTGCTCAGAATGATGACTTTTCCAAAGTCCGTTAAGGTTGCCGAGAAACTGAGTACACCTCCGTCGCCGACGGAAAAACCAACCGTTCCCAATGCCGAGGCCACTTCAAACATGAGCGCTAAAAAAGGTTTATTTTCTAGGTAGGCGAGAAGAAACGTGAACGTGGTAAGGGTGCCAATGGCCAGAAACATGATGGCCAGGGCCCGTAAGACCAGGTGGGGAGGCATCCGCCGATAACGAAACTCCACATCCAGGCGTTTTCGAAACACGGCCCAGACTGACAGGCACACAATGCCGAACGTGGTGGTTTTGATTCCCCCGGCCGTTCCTCCGGGTGACCCGCCGATGATCATGAGCAAGATCAGCATATATAAGGTGCTGGGGCGGAGAAGGCTCAGGTCCAGCGTATTAAACCCTGCGGACCGGGCGGATACCGAATGAAACGCGGCCACCATGGCTCCCTCCGCGGGAGCTTGCGAACCAAGGGTGGCAGGATTATTCCATTCCATCAGGTAAAATCCAATGGATCCGATCGCCCATAAACCTACGGACACGAGTAAGGCCAATGTCGTGTGGGTTTGAATCCGATATCGCTCCCTCCGGTAATAGCCAAGCAGATCGCGGAAGACAATAAACCCGATGCCGCCAAGAAA
>Ga0224497_10000309_pt1 | contig 36344 bp, 34 predicted proteins | sample SF_Jul11_sed_USG_4_FD_167970 | JGI IMG/M metagenome (GOLD analysis project Ga0224497, IMG submission 167970) | Sediment microbial communities from San Francisco Bay, California, United States - SF_Jul11_sed_USGS_13 | ecosystem: Environmental > Aquatic > Marine > Sediment | place: USA...
CTTGCTGTGGACGTTATGGTCCATGGCGGTCAGCGCCGCCCCCGCTGAATGGGTTGAAGGGTTTGAGGCTGGGCTTACCCAGGCACGGGAGCGACAGCATCCGACTTTCGTGTATTTTGACGCCGAGTGGTGCAGCTGGTGCCAGCGCTACAAACGCGACACGCTCAAGAAACTGCATGTGCACCAATTACTCGCGCAGCACTACGTGGCCACGCGGGTGGATTTCGATGCGCGCCCGGATCTCGTGAAGCGTTATGACGTTCGTGGCCTTCCCTACACCCTGATTCTCTCGCCATCGGGTGAAGTCCTGAACGGGTTCGTGGGCATTCTCACACCCGAAGATATGTCAGATCTGCTACGAGAGTTTGCCACGAGGAAAGAGCCGACACTGGCCAAAGAATTCCCGGATATCGTGGCACACAGCGATAGTCTTGATCGGGCGGGATTCGATAAATTCCGGCACGCTTTCCTGGAACACATTAATAATTTGTATGATCCACAGTACGGGACCCTGGCGGGAAGATTCGAGACCGGGGCCACGCTCAAGCGTCCTTCTCCTTTGACTTGGATGTATCTCGCTAACCAAGAACCCTGGCGCGAGCGCGCGCGGCGGGCGGCGTTGGCCGAACACAAACGCCTGCACGATCCCGTGGGTGGCGGGTTTTTCAATTTCCTCGACCCGTCACAGCCGGGCGGCGATTACACCGAATCCTCGAAATTGCTCGAAGGCAACGCCTGGCTTATCGCCTGGTTTGCCCGGGTAGGCGCCAATAACGCCGAGCTGAAACAGGCAGCCGCCGAAGGGTGGCGATTCTTGCGTGAGCGTCTGTGGGATGCACGCGAAGGCGGATTCTGGCAAGCGCAGGTCGCCGACCAACGCTATTACGCGATTCCCCCGGCGCAGCGGCGGCGTGCCACCATGCCACCACTGGATCACATGAAACGCGCCGACACCAATGCCCAGGCGGCCTGGGCGCTCGTGCAGTACGCGCGTGCCAGCGGTGACCGGCGCGCGCTGGAATATGCCACGGGTGCGCTCGATTACGTGCTCGCGACGTTGTGGCGCGATGGACGACTCTATCATCATTGGCGCGACGGAATGCTTTCCACTCCGGACGTACCGCTCGACTGGTTCTGGGTGTTGGGTGCTGGAGCCGAAATAGAACTCGTCCGACCAGAGGCGGCGCGTCGTCAGCGCTTGCAGGAAATTAGCGCCCTCGCCGCCAACTGGTTGCGGCATGAAATGCGCACGACGAATCTTGAATTAGCCGACCCGGAACTCATGGGACTGATTGCATGGGTTTCACAGTATCAATCACTGTTTCCACAGATTCCGGGCCAATCGCGCGAATGGGCGATCCGCCGGCTGCATCTGCGCGCCGACACAGCGCCGGATGACGTGGTGTTCGGACTGCAGGCCTGGGAGCAGGCGTTAAAGCAAAAACCCTAGGCCGACTCGGCGCGATGGTCTGTTGTGGCGCCGTCACTCGCCGCAGGCAAGGCATGCAGCCCAAGCTTAGCGAAAAGCTTCTTATCGGTGTTGGATTCCGGGTTGGGCGTGGTAAGCAGTTTGTCACCGTAAAAGATGGAATTGGCGCCGGCCAGAAAACACAGCGCCTGGAGGTGATCTGGCATACTACTGCGGCCGGCGGAAAGCCGCACGAATGACGTTGGCATCGCAATACGTGCGACCGCGACTGTACGCACGAACTCGATCGGATCAAGCCTTGGCTTATCGGATAAAGGCGTGCCGGGGATATGTACCAGCAGGTTGATGGGTACCGATTCCGGCGGCGGGTCGAGCGCAGCCAACTCAGCAATAAACTCTATGCGATCCCCGCGCGACTCCCCCATTCCCAGGATGCCGCCGCAACAGACCTTGATGCCGGCGGATCGCACTTTATTCAGAGTTTCCAACCGGTTATCAAAACTGTGGGTGTGCACGATGTTGTCGTAATGGGCGCGCGAAGTATCAAGATTGTGATTGTAGTAATCCAGACCCGCCTGCGCCAATTGGTCGGCCTGCCCTTCGCGCAATAAGCCAAGTGTGGCGCAGGTTTCCAGGCCCAGCTCCTTGACTGCACGAATCATCTCGGTGACTTCCGCCAGATCCTTTTCCTTCGGACCACGCCAGGCGGCGCCCATACAGAATCTTGTGGCGCCGCGATCCAGGGCGGAGCGGGCGGCGGCGAGAACTTCCTCTCGGAGCATGAGGGGCTGGCTTTGGACGTCGGTGTGGAAGCGCGCTGATTGGGAACAGTATCCGCAATCTTCAGAACAGCCACCGGTCTTGATGGACAAGAGTGTGGACAACTGTACCGCGTTCGGATCGAAGTGCCGACGATGCACGCTCTGGGCACGATAGATCAGATCATTGAACGGCAATTCAAAGAGGGCGGCAATTTCGGCGGTATCGGGGCGCATCAGTATTTACTAAAGGGAATGGTCGCGACAAACTAGGGCAAGCCGGTCCGCGTGTCAACCTTGTTCGAAAGGGTAAGTTGACGAAAGAGTTTAGGCCGACGCGTTATTCTCGCGAGAATTGCCAGTGGCGATGGCGCGCAGACGATTCATATCAAGCAAACTGATCTGCCGTCCGTGTACGCTGATCAAGCCTTCGTCATGGAAACGCGAAAGCAAGCGACTTACCGTCTCGAGCGCGAGCCCCAAGAAATCACCCAAGTCTTGGCGCGACATGCTTAGCTTGAATTCCTCCGGTGCCCCGCCCAAACGTTCCAGCCGGCGAGAGAAACTCATGAGGCAGGAGGCAAGGCGCTCCTCCGCGGTCATGCGGCCCAGCAGCATGAGCATTTCCGCATCGCGCACGATTTCGCGACTCATGATTCTCAGCAGCTGATGCTGCAGCCCGGGAATTTTGGTCGCCAGGTCCTCCAGCGAGGGAAAGGGAATCTCACACACTTCCGAAGACTCGAGCGCCTCGGCGCTGCACGGATGCTTGTCACTGTTAATGGCATCGATGCCGAGCAACTCACCGGGGAGATAAAAGCCGGTCACTTGGGCACGGCCATCTTCAATCAATCCGGTGGTCTTGAGCGCACCCGTGCGAATGGCATACAGCGAATTCAAGGGGTCACCAACACGGTAGAGCATTTCGCCTTTTTTCAGCATGCGGCGACGCTTGATGAGTCGATCGAGCGCAGAAATATCGGTATCGGTGAGCCCTAGCGGCAGACACAACTCTTGAAGCGTGCAGTTTTTGCAAGCCGCCTTGATGCTGGAGATGCTTATCACCGCGGCCGCATCATTCTTCGGCATTGTGGGCTTTCCTAAAAAATTAGGGGCAATGAGCCCGTTAACCATAGGCCCGATTAACCAGCTTAAGGCTTCCAGAATATCACGAAGCCGCATATACCGTATGTGGATTCAGAATGTGGAAACATATTCAAATCGTGGGTATTGAGAACAGCAATAATCACAGCGTTTATGTCATGTATTATGGCTCTATAAGGACTTTCCATCCTAAAATGTTAATAATTGTTAACACGATTGCGCCGTTCTGCCTCAATAGCCAGACTTTGACTTGTCAGTGTAGAGCCATTTTCTTTTAAGCCTTGAATCGGCTGGGTTTCCCTGCTTTGTACCATCAGGGGATAGCGCTGGACCTTCCTTCGAGTTATTCATTTTATTTGTTTGGACATTAATAAATTTATGATTGCGCCCCCAAATCCCGAGAACGAAACCAGACGTTTGGCGGCCCTGCATGCCTTACGAATCCTCGATACGCCCGCCGAAGAGCGTTTTGACCGTATCACCCGAATCGCCCAGAAACTATTCAACGTACCCATCGCCCTGGTCAGCCTGGTGGACACCAAGCGTCAGTGGTTCAAATCTCGCATCGGTCTGGATGCCATCGAAACGCCACGAGATATTTCCTTTTGTGGTCACGCCATTCTGCAGACAGACATATTCATCGTGCCGGACGCATCGGTGGATCTACGCTTTGTCGATAATCCGCTGGTGACGGGCGATCCGAAAATTCGATTTTACGCCGGGCAACCTTTGCGCGACATCGAAGGAAACAAACTCGGAACGCTGTGCCTCATCGACCGCCGGCCGCGCGAGCTGGATGAGGGGCAACGGCAACTCCTGCGTGACCTCAGTCTCTGGGCCGAGAACGAGTTGAACTCGGCCAGCTTGGGTAACGTGTTGTACAGGCTTCAGGAAAGCGAGCATCGTTATCAGACGCTCGCGCAAGAAGCCATGGAGGCGACGGCACTCAAGCAGGCCATTCTCGATTGCGCCAACTACAGCATCATCTCAACAGACACTGAAGGAACCATTCGCACTTTCAACCAAGTGGCCCAGCGCTGGCTGGGCTATGCCCCGGATGAAGTCATTGGGAAACAGACCCCCGCCATCATTCATGACCCTCAGGAAGTATCGCAGCGCGCGCAAGTCCTGTCCAAGGATCTGCGACACCCTGTCGAACCTGGATTTGAGGTTTTCGTGGCCAAGACCCGTGTCGGGATGGCGGATGAAAACGAGTGGTCCTATATCCGCAAGGATGGAAGCCGGTTTCCTGTACGGCTTTCGGTAACGGCCCTGAAAAATCCCACAGGACAGATTACCGGCTTTCTTGGTATAGCAAGCGACATCAGTGTTCACAAGCAGGCGGAGAGGGAGCGCGATCGTTTCTTCGAGATGTCGCTGCACATGCTATGCATCGTGGGATTCGATGGACATTTCAAGCAGCTTAATTCCGCTTGGGAGCAAACGCTCGGTTTCAGCTTGGCTGAACTGAGTGCCAAGCCCTTCATCAAGTTTGTCCATCCGCAAGATCGCGAACGCTTGTTGCTGGAGGTCGACAGGTTGATCAACGGAGGGCAGACGCTCCAGTTCGAGAGTCGCCATCTCTGCAAAAACGGATCCTATAAATGGTTGTTGTGGAGTGCCACTTCCTACCTGGAGGAAAAATCAATTTATGCCATCGCTCGCGATATTACCGAGGCCAAGAAAATTGACCAGATGAAAAGTGAATTCATCTCCACCATTAGCCACGAGCTTCGCACGCCGCTCACCTCGATCCGTGGCTCCCTGGGGATGCTCGCCAAGGGTGTGTCCGGCAAATTGCCAGGACAGGCCAGTCAGCTCATCGACATCGCGCACCGGAACTGTGAGCGGCTGGTTCATTTGATTAACGATTTCCTCGACAGCGAAAAGATCGCCTCGGGAAAAATGAAATTCACAACTGAACCGGTCGAGCTTAACTCCCTGGTGCGCCAGGCCGTGGAGGCCAACCAACCCTACGCCAGCCAGCACGGTGTAAAGATTATCATCGGCCAATCCGCTCCCCGATTCCTCGTGTCCGCTGACCCGTTCCGGCTCACACAGGTTCTGGACAACTTGCTGTCGAATGCTGCCAAGTTTTCGCCGCCCGAAAGCCATGTCACAGTCACGGTCAGCCGTGTAAACCGGCGCGCGCGCGTTGCGGTCTCGGACCTGGGTCCTGGCATACCGGCAGAATTCAAACAGCGCATTTTTGAGCGGTTTGCCCAAGCCGACACCTCGGATGCCAGGCAGAAAGGCGGTACCGGGCTGGGGCTTAGCATCGCCAAGGCCATCATCGGCGCGCTAGGAGGGGAAATCGATTTCACTTCCGACCCAGATCACGGCACTACATTTTATTTCGAACTCCCAGAACTGCAGAATTCAGGCCAAATCGGGACTGGGGAAGCTGGCAAAACATGAACATGTCAAAACGGGAACTGAAACGCATTCTCTACGTCGAGGATGAAATCGACATCCAGACCGTGGCCAAGCTCGCGCTGGAAACCATAGGCGGTTTCACCGTAGAAGTATGTGATACCGGAAGGAAGGCTCTGGCCGTGGTACCAAAGTTCAAGCCGGACCTGATCCTGCTTGACGTGATGATGCCAGATATGGACGGACCCACCACGTTCAATGCCCTGCGCTCCCAGCCCGCCTCCGCTGATATTCCGGTGATTTTCATGACAGCCAAAGCGCAGCAAAATGAAATCACCGAATACAAACGAATCGGTGCGATTGACGTGATCCCCAAACCCTTCGATCCGATGACACTCGCGCAAATCGTGTGCGATATCTGGACCCATCATGGCAACCAGACCTGAAAACATTCGCGAACAACTCACGGCCTTGCGTCAGGAGTACATCCGGCGGCTACCCGAGAGACTCGGGGAAATAGAAGCTGAATGGGCAGATTTGCTTCGAGAAGACTGGGACGCAGAGAAACTGCGTATCATGCATCGTCACGCACACAGCCTGGTTGGGTCCGGGGCCACATTCGGTTTTCCGCCTGTCAGCGATTCAGCCCGCCTTGTCGAACAGACTCTCAAAGAACTGTCAGAAAAACCGCGTCCCACCGATCATACTATCGAAAACAAGCTCGAGTCGCTGTTGATGGAATTGCGCAAGGCCGTTATTCAGGCCAGTCGCGAACTCCCGCCTCTGTTGCTGGACGAGGACACCTATAACGATAAACCGCCCTCCCCGACAGGCAAAGCCAGAATGGTGTATCTGGTGGAAGACGATGAAAACCAGGCAGAAGACATGGCGTTGCAGCTGCAACACTTCGGATACGAAGTTCGTATTTTCACCACCCTGAAAACGCTCCGGGAAGCGCTTAAAGCCACAGCACCGGACGCCATTATCATGGATATCCTAATGCCAGATGGAGACGGCCTTTCCGCCTTGGCCGAGATTTCCCGGGATATCGCTCCGAATGTCCCGACACTGGTTGTGTCCATCCTTAGAGATTTTGAATTGAGACTGAGGGCCGTGCGCGCCGGAACCAAGGCCTACTTGCAAAAACCCGTGGATATCGGCGAGCTCGTTGACAAGCTCGACCACCTTACCAGCGTCAAGCAGGCAGATCCCTACCGCGTGCTGATCATCGATGATTCGTCAGTAATGACCGAATATTATGCGCTGATTCTCCGACACGCCGGTATGTTAACGCGAACCTGCCACGACGCCACGCAGGTGATGGGCGCTCTGGAGGATTTCAACGTCGACCTGATTCTGACAGATGTTTACATGTCCGGCTGCGACGGGTTTGAACTCGCCGCGGTGCTGCGCCAGCAGGACGCGTACATGAGCGTACCGATCGTGTTCCTTTCCACCGAAACGGATCTCGATAAGCAGTTAATGGCCCTGGGAACCGGGGCGGATGAATTCCTGACCAAGCCCATCACGCCGCATCAGCTGGTATCCGCCGTTACCTCCCGTGCCCAGCGTGCACGGCTCCTGAGGGAACTGATGTTGCATGACAGTCTGACAGGCCTGCTGAATCACACCACCGTGAAAGAAAGGTTAGTAAAGGAACTGGCGCAGGCCTTGCGTCGCCGTGTACCGGTATCATTGGCCATGATAGACATCGATCACTTCAAGTCCATCAACGACCGCTTTGGGCATCTCGCCGGAGATCGTGTGATCAAAAGCCTGGCGCACCTGTTGCAACAGCGCCTACGCCAAAGCGATGTCATTGGCCGCTATGGTGGCGAGGAATTCATGACCCTCCTGTATGACACAACCGGGCAACAGGCGAAGGTCCTGATGGACAAACTGCGTGACGATTTTGCCGAATTAAGACATCAGGCTTCCGAAAAACTTTTCCGGGCCACTTTCAGTTGCGGGATAGCCGCGGTGTCGGGGAAGATCAAGGCGTCGGATTTAACCGACCTCGCGGACCGCGCGCTGTACCAGGCCAAACACAAAGGCCGCAATCAGGTTGTCCTAGTGAATTCCTAAACTGCACGCTCCACACAACTCGTCTGTTTCCCGGCGTCTTTGTTTCAGATAACAGCGGGCAAAAAAAAGGCGGGGCAAGCCCGCCTTGATTCAATGGTACTTCAATGACTATTTCATCGAGGTCGTGCAATACATGCAGCGCTTGGCTGCGACCGGAATATTCGAAAGGCATTCCGGACAGCTCTTGGTGCTGGGCGCCTTGGCCTCTTCGGGTTTCTTCATTTTGCTCATAGCATTGATCACCATGAAAAGCGCGAAGGCGATGATGATGAAGTCGATCAGTGTGTTGATGAATAGGCCATAGTTTATTGTCGGCGCACCCGCGGCCTTGGCCGCCGCCAGCGTCGGAAAGCTGCCGCTGCCGAGACTGACGAAAAGGCCGCTGAAGTCCACTCCGCCCATGGCCAGGCCGATCGGCGGCATCAGCACATCACTGACAAACGAACTGACGATCTTGCCAAATGCCGCACCGATGACGATACCGACCGCCATGTCCACCACGTTGCCGCGCATAGCGAATTTCTTGAACTCATCGAGCATCACAGTAGCTCCATGTTGTTAGCAGGTTAAGAATACATGAGAACGGCTTAGTTGCTGGTCATGGTCGTCCGCTGTGCCCGGATTTCCACTTCGACACGGCGGTTCTGTGCCTGACCCTCTGAGGTCTCATTGCTGGCAATCGGCTGTATCTCGCCCATTCCCTGAGTGAAGATGCGTGCCGGATCGATGCCCTTCTGAACGAGATAGGCTTTCACGGCCTCGGCACGACGCTCCGACAGGTGCTGGTTAAAATTCTTGGTGCCGGGGGCGCTGGCATGACCCGTGATCGCGACGTTCTCAAGAGTGATATTTTTATCGCTCATCCTGGCGGCGAGCGCATCCAGCTCAGCCTTGCCCTTGGCGAGAAGATCGGCCTTGCCATTGTCAAACAGCGTGTCTTCCCGCAAAGTGATCTTTTCTACCTTGGGCGTCATGACGGGCTTGGCGGCTGGCATGGGAGCCGGCTCCGGGGTTATCGCGGCCATCTTGGGGAGCAAGTCGGCATCGCATCCCTTGGTGGCCATATCCTTGTTCCAGGACGAGGTGCGCACGCACTCGAGGGAAGAATTCGTCACCACCAGACTGTGACTGTCCCCCGCGTATCCAGGGCTTGCCTTGCTGATAGAGTCGGCCAGGGCCGCCTGGCCTGCGAATGAAGCCACCGCGGCGATGACAGCTAGTTGTATGGTCTTTTTCATTTCAATATCTCCTATAAATTACTGATTGTTGATCGATCTTGAACTTCTGCCTTGTTATAAACAGATGCATGAAGTGTAACGACACACCGAATATCGAAGCTAGCGTTTTTTAAGAAGAACTGTAATATTTATGTTAACAATTGTTTCGGGAATTACCGGTATGCGCATCGCCTTGTTGGAAGATGAAAAGGAGCTGGCCCAGTTGTTCAAACTGTGGCTGGAAGCCGCAGGTCATTCCTGCATGCCTTTCTCCTCCGGCCAGTCATTCATCAAATCCGTTTCACGCGACAGTTTTGACCTGCTGTTGCTCGACTGGATGCTCCCCGACCTCAATGGCGACGAAGTCCTCAAGTGGGTGCGCCAGCATATCGACTGGCGCATCCCGGTCATTTTCGTGACCGTGCGCGACGAGGAAAAGGACATCGTCTATGCGCTGGAAAACGGTGCCGATGACTACCTCATCAAGCCGGTGAAATCGCTGGAAATGCTGGCGCGTATTACCGCGGTGGCCCGCCGCTCGAAGCTAAATGCGACCGAAAACAAGATCATTCAAGTGGGAGAATTCCGGATCAACAATACCGAGCGAAACATCTCCCGTAACGGCGAAGCCATCAAACTCACTAACAAGGAATTTGAACTGGCCGCCTTTCTCTTTAGCAATTCCGGCCGGTTACTGTCACGCAACCACCTCCTCGATAGCGTCTGGGGACGCGGTCCAGGTTTGAACACACGCACCGTGGATACCCACGTCAGCCGCCTGCGCACCAAGCTCGGCCTTGCGGGCGAGTACGGACCCACCCTCAAAGCCATCTATCACTACGGTTACCGCCTGGAAATTTTACCCGCGTATGCCAACAGTATGGATGTCGCCTAGTCAGATATATGCAACGATAAAGAAAATCGGGCGACAACGATCTTGCGTCAGATCACTTTCGAGAAACGGTTCTGCTGTTTCTCTCGCAAGTAGCGGTCGAATACCATGCAGATGTTGCGGATGAGGAGTTTTCCCGCCGGATGAATCCTGATGGTGGCGTCGTCCACCTCGAGCAAGCCATCGTGCTGCATGACATCCAGGTCGGACATTTCGTTTGCGAAGTACTCAGCAAATCGAATACCGTATAAGTTTTCAATCCTACCACAATCAAGGGAAAAATGACAGATAAGCTGCGTAATGATCTCGCGGCGCATTTTGTCATCGTCATCGAGCACGACACCGCGCATCACCGGCAAATGGCCGGAATCGAGCGCAGCGTAATATTCCTCAAGTGTTTTCTGATTCTGGTTGTAGCAATTTCCGACCATGCCGATCGCTGTGATCCCCATGCCAATCAGATCGCACTCGGCGTGCGTCGAGTAACCCTGGAAATTCCGGTACAGCGTCCCATTTCGCTGCGCCTGCGCCAGTTCATCGTCTGGACGCGCGAAATGATCCATGCCGATGTAGACATACCCCGCCTGTGTCAGTCGCTCGATGGTAAGCTGAAGAATATTGAGCTTTTCCTGAGGATTCGGTAAATCATCCGCGTTGATCCGGCGCTGCGGCTTGAACATCTCCGGCAGATGCGCGTAATTGAAAACCGACAACCGGTCCGGTCCGGAGGCGATGATCTTTTCCAACGTGCGTCCGAAACTTTCAACCGTCTGGAACGGGAGACCGTAGATCAAATCCATGTTGATCGAGCGGAACCCGAGTGCACGCGCCTCGTTCAGCACGGCGATGGTTTCGGCCTCGCCCTGAATACGGTTTACCGCCTTTTGCACCCTGGGATCGAAATCCTGTACCCCCATGCTCAGGCGGTTGAAGCCGAGTTTCCGCAGAACTGAAAGCGTCTCCGGCCGTATCTCGCGCGGATCCACCTCAATGCCGTATTCCCCCTTGTCATCATCGCGCAGGAGGAAATGCTTGCGTGTGATTTCCATCAGCCCGTGCATTTCCTCATGACTGATGAAGGTCGGTGTGCCACCGCCCCAGTGCAGTTGTTCCACGGGGCGCGAGCGGTCGAATAACTCCGCCTGCATGGCAATCTCGCGATGCAAATGCTCGAGGTAGGGCGCGGCACGCTTGCGGTCCTTGGTCACAACCTTGTTGCAGGCGCAGTAGAAACAGACGGTGTCGCAGAATGGCAGGTGGAAATACAAAGACAGCGGACGCCGTGTTGACGTTATATTGCCTTGCTTGGTCTGCTCACGGTAATCCGTTTCGGTAAAACCCGTATGGAATTGCACCGCCGTCGGGTATGACGTATAACGCGGCCCGCTCTTGTCGTAGCGACGCAGCAGTTCGGCATCAAAAATAATTTGGTGATTCATCTGGGATTAAATTAACCCTTATGAGGAAAAAATAACACCGGGAACGCGGCAAACCATGACCTGCATCAAAATACATCAGTACGGTGAGCAAAGCGAGACAAAAAAGGCCGAGACGCGTTTAATGTGTGGTTTACTGACGGGGTCTTGTGGTTCCTTCAATGTCCAGCTGACTCCAGAGCTTATCCACCCGCTGCTCCACCTCCGGACTCATGGACAGGGGCCGGCCCCAGGTGCGCGCGGTTTCCCCCGGCCATTTGTTCGTGGCATCGAGCCCCATCTTGCCACCCAGTCCCGAGACCGGACTCGCGAAATCAAGGTAATCGATCGGGGTGTTCTCGATCAGAACCGTATCGCGCACAGGGTCCATGCGTGTGGTCATGGCCCAGATGATTTCATTCCAGTGGCGTACGTTGATGTCATCATCCGTGACAATCACGAACTTGGTGTAGGTGAACTGGCGCAGGTAGGACCAAACCCCGAACATGATGCGCCGGGCATGACCGGCGTAACGCTTTTTGATGCTCACGCAAGCAATGCGATAGGAGCAGCCTTCGGGCGGTAGATAGAAATCTACGATTTCCGGGAATTGTTTCTGCAGCAACGGAATAAATATCTCGTTGAGTGCCATGGCCAGAACCGACGGTTCGTCGTGTGGTGAGCGGCCCATGTAGGCACTGTGATAAATGGGCCGGTCTCGATGCATGAGGCGCTCGATTGTGAAGATCGGAAATTTCTCCTGCGAATTGTAATAGCCCGTGTGATCACCGAACGGTCCCTCGAGCATTTCCTCCTCCGGCTCGACGTACCCTTCCAGCACAAATTCCGCCGACGCTGGGGCAAAGAGTCCCCCTGATTGACAACGGATGACATCGCTACGCGCGCCGCGCAGCAACCCCGCAAACTGGAACTCTGACAAGGTATCGGGGATCGGCGCCACGGCCGCGAGCAAGGTTGCCGGATCGGCACCGATCGCGACCACCACAGGAAAGCGTTTGCCGGGATGCGCCTCTTTCCACTCGCGAAAGTCCAAGGCACCACCACGATGCGGCAACCAGCGCATGATAACCCGGTTGTGATCGACGACCTGTTGACGGTAGATACCGATGTTTTGTCTTTCCTTGTAGGGACCTTTGGTGATGACAAGGCCGAAAGTGATCAAACGCCCCGCGTCTTCCGGCCAGCAGGTCTGAACGGGTAATTGCGACAGATCGACGTCTTTGCCCTCGAGCACATTTTCCCGGAAGGGGGAGTTGTTCACCACCCGCGGCACAACGTGCAACAGCTGCTTGAAACCGGGAAACTTTTCGAAGACATCGCCAAGGCCGCGCGGCAGTTGTGGTTCTTTGAGAAACGAAAGCAGCTTGCCGATCTCGCGCAACTCTTCGAGCGACTCGCGACCCATGGCCAGCGCCACACGACGCGTGGTGCCGAACAGATTTCCCAACAACGGGATCTCCGAGTTAACTGGTTTTTCAAACAATAAGGCCGGCCCCCGTGCTCGCAGAGTACGCCGACAAATTTCGGTAATTTCCAGACGCGGATCCACGGCAACCGGAATGCGCCTCAATTCGCCGAGCTTTTCCAGGTGCGCGATGAAATCGTGCAGGTTTGTGAAATGCATGGAATTTTCAGATTAAGACGTGGCTCACACCTTGGACTTGACCCAAGTCAATAACCCTTAGCGTTAAGAACTGTTATAAAATAAATGTTTCTGTGTCCCGAAAATTATGCTGCTTAATCCACTGGTTCTGCCATTGCGCCTCATCCCCGATGCCGTGCACACGGAAATATTCGCGCGGTTGTCCAATCATTTTTTGCGTGGCCAATCGCTTGCGGGACGACTGGGGGAAATCAACGGAAAATCCGTGTGTATCCATATACGGGACGCCGCGAGCGAATTTTATTTCCGGATCGAACATGGGCACCTGCAATCTTCTCCGCCGGGCCGGGCCGATGTCCGGATCATCGGGAACCTAGAGGATTTCTGGCAACTCGCCACGCGGCGCGAAGATCCCGATACACTCTTTTTCAACCGACGGCTATGTATCGAAGGCGACACCGAGACCGGTGTGCACATCAAAAACCTGCTCGATGCGCTGGACTACAACTGGGAATCACATTTCCGCGCCGTGCTGGGAGAAACACTGGGTGGCACCGTGTTCATGGTATGGCAACGGACCATCGGGCAAAGTCCGGTTGCGCACTAAACATGTTCTGTCAGCGTGCGTGCGCCCGGTGCATTCCCGCTGTTCCGTGCCAATATCCGTCACAGAATCCGTCCGGTTGCTGCATGGCGAGAATGGCATCCGCGAAAGATAATTCGAGATTACCCTCCATGACCCGGCGGAAGACTTCGATAATTTCAAGCATTCCTTGCAGTTGGGGCGCGAGCCGCAGGATATCCACCCCCAACGCGCGCATTGCCCCGACTTCGTTTACCAGATTGTAAGTATCGCCGGACAGTATCTGGATGCCGTTGAGGTTCAGAAACGACTTACCTTCACGCGTACGCAAAAACAATCCTTCAGGGTAATCGGCGCAACGGAAACCGCAATCGTCTTTTGACAAATTGTGTGCGCGGGCCGTGAAACAACGAGCGGAGAAGGCCAGTGGCAGGCGTCCGTACACAAACACCTCGGTTTCCAGTCCGGCGGGGCGACCGGCTTGGAGTGCAACCAAACTGTCATGATCGAGCTCCAGGGGCATGACCCAACGTCGGGCACCAGCATGCGCCATTAATTCAAGTGTACGGTTGTTGTAAACATTGACATGCGGACCAATCACAAAGGGCGCAACACCCTCCAGCATGTTAACCGCGGCCATGTCGTTGGCCTCGACCAGATAGCGACTATTTTCGACAAGCGAGCGCATATAGGAGAGCTCAGACTTCGCCTCGATAAGCGTGAGCGTGGACAGCACCACCTCCTTGCCCGCATCAGTCAGCCGCCTGGCTATTTCGAGCCAGTCCGATAGACGCAGCGCCCGACGCTTGGAGCAAACGGTTTCTCCAAGATAAACAATATCCACCGCCGCATCGGCGATACGGTTGTAATACGCAATAACGCGTTCACGTTCCCAATAATAAGGGATCGGTCCGAGCGAGAGTTTCATTGCCACGGTCTTGAATACGCCCCCAGAGTGTGGGTGCGTCCCTCGGCCACCTTGTCCAGCTGCTCGAGCCAGCGAACCTCCGGTGAAAATGTTTCCGGGTCGGCGGTGCAGGCATCGATGGCCTCGCGCAGAATGCGTGTCACCTGGCCCACATAGGCCGGGCTGCGCTGCCGGCCTTCAAGCTTGATGGCTGCCACACCGGCACGCATCAACTCCGGGAGGATATCAAGGACGTTGAGGCTGGTCGGTTCCTCAATGGCGTAATAGATATTGCCACCGACCTCGAACCGACCTTTGCACAAGGTGGGATATCCGGCAGACTCGTCTGGCGCATATACATCGATCAATACGCCGTTTAAGCGCGAGCGCCGGCCGCTGGACGATTCCTCCCATTTCACAAACTTTGCCGGCGAACACACGCCGCTCGAATTCGGTGACTCGCCGGTCACGTAAGACGACAACGTACAGCGCCCTTCGACCATGACACACAAACTGCCGAACCCGAAAACCTCCACCTCCGCATCAACTTTTGTCAATACGTTTTGAACCTGCTTGAGCGACAGCACGCGCGGGAGCACCACGCGTCGCACACCGAAGTGTCGAACGTAATAATCAATCGCCTCGTGGTTGGTGGCCGAACCCTGTACCGAAAGATGCAGCCGCAAATCGGGATAACTGCGCGCGGTGTAATCCATGAGCCCGGCATCAGCGAGAATCAGTGCGTCAATGCCGAGCGTGGCCGCCTTATCGACAGCGCGGCACCACTTTTTCCATTGCGACGGCCGCGGATAGGTATTGATTGCCAGAAACACGCGGACATCGCGTTGGTGGGAGTATTTTACCGCCTGACGCGCTTCGTCCGGATCAAAATTGAGCCCCGGGAAATTGCGCGCATTGGTACCGTCACGAAAACCGAGGTAAACAGCATCGGCGCCATTTTCAACGGCGGATTTTAACGCCGGCAGGCTCCCGGCCGGGCAAACAAGTTCCATCTTTTCCGCTGGTGGCAATTCGGAAAAATCTCAGCCCACAACGTCGAGCACGCGCCGCCGGAATTTCACGCCGAGTTCTTGCGCAATTTTTTTGCACGCCGGAATATTGACGCCGGACAATCCGTCGATGGCGGTCAGGGTGATATCAGGAACGAATTCGCGCGCAACTTTCACAAAATCCAGCATGGCCTCGTAGGAACCGGGCAACTTCGGGCGGCAGTGACGGTTGTAGATCTCCGCGTTCTGGGCATTCAACGAAATTGAGAGTGCATCGATCAAGCCCTCCATGTCAGGCGTTACGTCGCGACCGTAGACGAAGTTCGCCAAACCGTCGGTATTGATGCGTATCCGCCGGGCGTGCGGACGCAACCGTGTGGCTACCTCCAATAGCGTATACAATCGCAGGGTTGGCTCCCCGAGCCCGCAGAAAACAATCTCCTGATATTCCTCAGGATTACCCACCGCCAACACGATTTCCTCGAAACTGGGATCGCGGCGCAGTCGCAAGGGGTATTCCTGCACTGTCCACTCGTCATTGAATCTCGGGCAAAACGCGCAACGCAGCGTGCAGCGGTTGGTAATGTTGAGGTACCGGTTACCGTGCAGGGTGTATCCCACCGTTTGTTCCGGGCCGGTATCCGTTACCGACTCGCTCTGGACTGACATTTCTTGCCTCCCAAAAAACCAAATCATAGGCACATCATCGAAACGTGCGCTTGATTCAGATCAAAGGAAAGTGCCCGTGCCGTGTGGTCACGGGAGGGAGGACAGGTGGAAATCAGTGAAATGAGCGCTACCTCGGGGCGCCGGTAACCTGATTGATTTGATATGTGGCGTGGCACGCCACGCACTTTTTTATGGACTCGCCCAGTTGCCGCAACGAAAGCCTGACATCGCTCACGGCCTCGGCGTCCATCGCAATGCGGTCAAAATCCTGGTGCACGCTGCGCCCCAGGGTCTTGAATTCCAGCGGCAATTTCTCCGGTAATCCAGGGGGGACAGCGTGCGCTGCCGCCATCCCGAGTGGGTGCGCCGCCTTGGCGATTGCCGCGGCATCATTCCTTTCGGCCGCCGCCACTATCTGCTGGATACCGGCCAGAAACTGGCGCATCTCATTCAGCACTATCGCACGTTCAGACGGCTCGAGAAGGATTGTCACCCTCCCGTCCACTTCGTTCCCGGTCCGGCCCAGCACCACGAACTTGAGTATCAGTCCGACAATCGTGAGCAGCAGCAGTCCGATAATCGCCCAATAAACCAAGACATTGTTATTCGTCGACATGTGGTTCCCCGCTGAAAAATATCCCACTTATTTCGCATTCCAACATAACGCCTCTTCGGCGGAATACACATGATCTGAATCAAGTGGGTCAGCCACGAAGTTTTCATTGAAGAAATTCTGCATGTGATAGAAATCATGCACAGAAGGAAGAAAAACAGAGTGCCATCGGTGGCGTTCGATATGACTATGAACGGGATACTACTTGTTCTTCAGCATGTCCTTGAGGCCGGCGAAGGGATTGTGCGTCGCGGCTGCCTTTTTCTCCGCCCCAATGTTGACATCATATCCTTGCACCAGATGCGCGTAGCGCTGGTGCTCGTTGTCGTGGCAATAGACACAGAGGTTCTCCCAGTTGCTGCCATCGGACGGGTTGTTGTCATGGTTATGGTCCTTGTGATGCACCGTGAGTTCTTGCAGGTTCTCGCGCGTGAACGTGCGCCCGCAACGCGCACAGATCCAGGGATGAATCCTCAGTGACTGCTCGCGGTAACCGGCCAAGCGCGCATCGCGCTCCTTGTGCACCTTGGCCACTAGGTCATCGAGTTTTTTACTGTTAAGACCACCGGCCGGTTTACGCGGCCCCGTGTTTGCTCCCGCCATAAAGTCTTCCCGCCAGTTTGCACGGAATTAGAAATAGTACAGCCCGCGGACTCCTCATCTCAGTAATTATTTCAGCTTTTCAATTTCTTCTGCAAAGGTTTCGAAGGCCGGCACGCCGCGGATCTGGCGCGATACGGTCAGCGTGTTGTCCTTGATTCTTCCGATGAGAAAAGACGGGGTGCCGGTCAGCCCGAGCCTTCGGGCCAGGCTGACATCTTCGCGGATGCCTGGCTCGGGGACATGGTTTTCAAGGCAATTTTTAAACTTCGCCTCGTCCAGCTTCAGTCCGCGCGCCAGCTCCAGATAGAGGTTCGGAGTTAACCGGCCCTGGTGGGTGAACAAGGCATCATGCATCTCCCAGAAACGGCCCTGGGCGGCGGCACAATGAGCTGACAAAGCGGCTTGGACCGCCTGGGCGTGAATTCGAAGCGGCAAATCCTTGTGAATAAACCGCACCATGCCGGTTTCAATAAATTCCTGCTTAAGCCGTGGAAATTGTTCCCGGTGGAATTCACGACAAAAGAGGCATTGGTAGTCGCTGAACTCGACAATCCCGATTCTTGCCGTGGAATCGCCCAGGCGGGGGTCGCCCTGGAAGCTCACCTGCAAAGATGAGCCCTCGATAACGCGGATGGGCCTGTCGCGTATGGCAATACCCGTTGGATGCGAGCTTCGTCCCGAGTCCACGTAGGGAACCGGGGCAGGTGACGGCGCGGGAGCGGCGCAGGCCAACAGGCCGATGCAGACCAGAATAACCGTTGCCGGGCGAGCGAGTAAGGATAGGAACACCGTCAAGCTCCGTATTTAGCAGCCATTCTCAGTCTAGTCAGTAACCGCTATTCCGCCAGCCAGGACTCAAGCGGCTCTGACAAACCATTTCAGGCCGGCAGTGATTCTGTTCGGCGCGACGCCAAACACACTCTCATCGACGGGTTATTCAGTGCGTCAAGCGCTGGCTGGTAGTATCCTGCGTTTCTGGCCGTCGCTCAGGAGAATCGCCATGTTAGAAACGACGACTAAACAAGAACGTCTTGTTATCGCAGTTATCAATAGTGAACGCATGCTCGAAGGCGGCGGATTCCCCGTACGAAGGCCGTTTCCCACGGCGCGTCTATCGCAGGTCGATCCCTTCCTGCTGTTTGATCATCTGGGCCCGGTTGAGTGGGGACCCGGCGAGGGCATTGGCGCGCCGGACCACCCGCACCGCGGCTTCGAGACCGTGACCTACCTGCTCTCGGGCGAGATGGAGCACAAGGACTCGGCCGGAAACAGCGGCACATTGCGTCCCGGCGATGTGCAATGGATGACGGCAGGCAGAGGCGTGGTGCACTCGGAATTGCCGTCGGCGGACTTTATGAAAAATGGCGGGACCATGAATGGTTTTCAGATTTGGGTGAACCTACCGGCGCGCGACAAAATGACCCGTCCGCGTTATCAGGACATCCCCGCAACCCAAATTCCGGAGGCGGTGAGCGCGGACGGCAAGGTCAAGGTGCGCGTGATCGCGGGTGACTCGCTTGGCCAATCTGCGGTCATCAAGACACACACGCCGATCATGTACCTGCATTTCACCCTGAAACCCGGAGCCGTAATCGTCCAGCCGGTTCCGGAAAACTATAACGCCCTCGCCTATGTCATCCTCGGCGAACTGCGGGCGGGCGACGAGCGCCGCGCCGTGCGCGAAGGCCAGATGGCCCGTTTCGGCGGCGGGGGCGCGGTGCGCCTCGGTGTGGATGAGAATGCCGCCGGTCCGGCGGAACTGCTGCTGCTCGGCGGTGTGCCGCACGGGGAACCGGTGGAACGCCACGGGCCATTCGTGATGAACACGCGCGAGGAAATCGTCCAGGCAATCCGCGACTACCAAGACGGTCGCATGGGCAACATCAATTTCTAGGATAATTACCGGAACATTGAATGCCGGATCGCCGACGACTCCTTCGGTTTCTGCCACCACGGCAGGCATGGAGTTACGTTAGGATACCGGCATGCACCCTCATCGGATCGTGATTGTCGGCGGTGGCGCCGGCGGAATCGAACTCGCCACGCGCCTTGGCAACAAATTCGGACAAAGCGGCCGCGCGCAGGTAACACTCGTGGACGCCAACCTCACGCATTTGTGGAAACCGCTGTTGCACGAGGTCGCGGCCGGCACCTTCGACTCGCATGAAAACGACGTCGACTTTATCGCCCAAGCGCACCAGCATCATTTCGAATTCCGCCTCGGACTCATGGATGGCCTTGACCGCGCACGCCGCGAAATCAGCCTTGCACCCACGCTCGATGAGTCCGGTCGTGAATTCGTCCCGCGCCGTGTGATCCTCTACGACACCCTGGTGCTCGCGGTCGGTAGCGTGAGCAACGATTTCGGAATACCGGGGGTGCGCGAGCATTGTGTGTTTCTCGACAATCGTGACCAAGCCGATGCCTTCCAGCGCGCGGTAATGCGCAATTACATTCACGCCCAGACGCATCCGGAACGCTCGCCAACACATCAGTTACAGGTGGTGATCGTCGGCGCTGGGGCCACCGGCGTAGAGCTGGCGGCGGAAATGCACAACATGGCGCGTCAACTCGTGGTCTATGGTTTCGACCGCATCAATCCTGATCAGGACCTGAAACTCGTCATCATCGAGGCCGCGGACCGTCTCCTGCCGGCACTGCCGGAGCGGCTGTCCACGGCTGCGGAAAAACAGCTGCGCAAGATCGGGGTAGACGTTTACACCGGCCGGCGCGTGACGCGTGTGATTGGTGAGGGTGTGCAGACGCACGATGGCCAGTTTTTTCACGCCTCGCACCGGGTTTGGGCCGCCGGTATCCGGGCACCGGCGTTTCTGCACGAAATCGGCGGCCTCGAGACCAACCGGCTCAACCAACTGGTGGTGCGCCCGACGCTGCAGGCCACGCGCGATGACGATATTTTCGCGATTGGCGACTGCGCCGCCTGCCCCCAGCCCGGGAAGGACCGGCCGGTGCCGCCGACGGCGCAGGCGGCACACCAGCAGGCCGCCCTTCTCGTCAAGTCCATTGCCCGCCGGATGCAGGGAAAGGCACTGTCCGGATTCATTTACCGCGACCGCGGCTCGCTCATTTCGCTCGCGCACTACACCACGGTCGGGAGCCTCATGGGAAATCTCATGGGGAACAGGATGATCGAGGGATGGTTCGCGCGTATGACTTACCGCATGCTGTACCGGCTGCACCAGCGCGCGCTGCACGGCACGCTGCCGATGTTGCTGCTCATGTTCTCGGATTTTCTGCAGCAGCGCACGCAACCGCGCATGAAACTACACTGACTGTCAGCTGCGTCCGTACACCGGCACTGCCGTCCCGGTCACCGAGCGCGCCTCATCTGAAAGCAGGAAGGCGATAACCTTGGCGAGGTCTCCGGGGGGAACCCAAGTGGAGAAATCCGCTTTGGGCATGGCTTCGCGGTTCTGCAGGGTATCAATGGTTCCCGGCACGATGCAGTTGACGTTGATCCCGCGCGCTTTGAGTTCCCCCGCCATGCTCTCGCTCATTCGCAGCACCATGGCTTTCGTGGCGCTGTAAGCGGCATAGTTCGGGCTGCCCTGGAAGGCATTACGGCTCGCGACATTGATGATGCGCCCGCTCTGCGATTTCAGCATATAAGGAATCACCGCGCGGCAGGCGTTGAGCGCAGTACGGACGTTGATATCGTAGAGGAAATCCCATTCTGACAAATCGGCCTCGTGCAACGGCTTGCCACCGCGGAATCCACCGACGGTGTTTACCAGCCCGTCGATTCGGCCAAAACGCCGGTGCGCCTCGGCCACCATGTTATTCACCGCTTTCGGATCAGCCATGTCGATACCACTCGCAAGCCAATGCTGATCGTTTCCTTTCAAGTCTCCAAAGAATTTCTGCAGGCGGTCATTCGAGCGATCAACCAGTACCGTCTTGCCGCCCTTTGCCCGAACGCATTCAACCACGGCCCTGCCGAGATTTCCGACCGCCCCCGTGATGATCACTACCTTGTCTTTTAATTGGGACATGTATATTCGCGCTCACTCAGTCATAGAAATCGCCCCATCCCTGAGGGGTATAAAGCCATCGCATGCGCTTCAGTGCGATGAAAATAACTGATTTCTAACGTGGAAGGGAATAGTTGATTATACCGTGGCTCAGCATACGGACATGCAGAGAAATTCAGGCTTTGCCGGCTTTCGGGATGAACCGCAGCGCCACCCCATTATTGCACCAGCGCTCACCGGTGGGTGGCGGTCCGTCATCGAACACGTGTCCTTGATGACCGCCGCAGCGAATACAGTGGTACTCGTTCCGCGTAAATATCAAGAGATAGTCCTTCTTTTTCGCGTAGGCGCCGGGAATGACGGTAAAGAAGCTTGGCCAACCGGTCCTGCTGTCGTATTTCATCGCCGACGTAAACAACGGCAAGCTGCAGCCGGCGCATACGTAAACGCCCGGTCGCTTTTCATCGTTCAAGGGGCTGCTGGATGGGCGCTCGGTGCCTTCTTCACGCAGTACATGATATTGCGCCGGAGTAAGGATCTTTTTCCACTCTTCGTTCGCGCGCTTGAGCGGCTCGGTCGACAGCACCACGTCAGCGCCCTCCGCGAGAAAATCTTTCCAGTTTTTCTGTAATGCCTCCACGTCGGCCGTACCGCGCGCTGGGGGGACCGCCCATCCACGCCACACTGGCGCGATTAGGAGCGGAGCGGCCGCCAGACCTTTGAGCAGATGACGTCGTTTCATTATGACCTCCAATTTCAGAGCCTGCTTAGGGCCCACATGGGTTTCTGATACGCTTTACTCTGACTGCTTTAACGAGGCAATGTTCAATTGAGTCTGACCCTGAGGTTTCCCCGTAACTTAGCAGGATGTTGAAAAAGTCATGGGTCCCAACTTGGTCAGGAGATACCCCTTCAGGAACAGCCGACGCTCCACGTTAAGAAATCTCACGCCTCGAGCAATCGAAATTGCCTTGCCCAAAATAAAACCCCCCTCCGCAAGCGGGACGCACAGGGGGCTAGCGGTAAAAGATATGACTGCCGATCCGCGCCACGGGTTTGTTGCCGCGGGCCCAGCTGGGCCTGATATACACGGCATGGTAATGCAGTGCGCCAGCGACACTCGGGGCATGGCGCCCGTAGAAAACCTTCTCGGCCACATCCCAGGCCTGGCGGAAAGTCGTATCTTCGAGTGACGGCCGTTCATCCAGTTCGGTCCAAGAAAAGGCACTCACATAGCGTCGTCGCAACGTATCCCATTTCTTCTGATGCACCACCTTACAGACCGAATCGGGATAACGACCTGACATCACGCGGTTCATAGTGACCTCGGCCACCGCGTATTGACCGGCCAGTGGTTCGCCACGTGCCTCGAAATATACGTTGAGAGCAAGACAAGTCAGGTTCCGCATTTCCGCTTGTCGGGTGAAAACAGAGTGCATCACATAGCCGAATGTGGCGAAGATCAGACCAATCACGAAGACGAAGATCAACGGACCCTTATCCATCACATCCCAGGAAAAACGCAGTTTCTGCCACCCGCGCGACAGAATCGAGGAGCGGCGATGAAAACGAGCCCTACTTTTACGTTGCTTGCGCATGTCTCCGGCGTCTCTCCCTGTGGGACAGGATGACGTGCAACCTCCCACTTCCATTTTTCAAATCTAGATTCCCGAACTTAAGTTTGCCAAGTCAGTGTAGACCAAAGATATGGGCGCCCGGCTTAAAGGCATAACCATCGTTTGATTTGATTTAGTGAAAGTGGCGTAAGGAACGAATCAATCAAGCTTAAGTTCTGTTCCTCGTGGCCTCGAGAATTTCCTGGCGGCGTTTGTCCACCGCATGGCGGTCACGCTCGAAGCGCGCCAGCAACTCGTAGACGCATGGCACTACGAACAGCGTGAGCAGTGTCGACACGAACACTCCGCCGATGACGGCAATGGCCATCGGCGCGCGCAGTTCAGCGCCGGGACCGAGCGCCAGCGCGAGCGGCGTGGCTGCGGCGATGGTGGCAAGCGAAGTCATGAGAATGGGCCGTAACCGGATTGGACAGGCCTCGAGTAGCGCCTCGCGCACCGCTACACCGCGGTCACGCACCTGATTGGTGAAGTCCACGAGTAATATCGAGTTCTTCTTGGCGATGCCCATCAACAAAATCAAGCCGATGAAGCTGAAGATGTTGATCGAGTGGCCAAAGGCCAGCAATGTCAGGAAAGCACCGGAAACACTGAATGGAAGCGCCATCAGTACCGTGAACGGATGCACAAAACTGTTGAATTGCGAGGCCAGCACCATGTAGGCCACGATGATGCCGAGGATCAGAACAAACCAGAGCGACGCGAAAGATTCCTGAAACGCCTGCGAGCCGCCGACAAATTGCACCCGGTAATCCGGCGGCAACACCGTGCGCGCGATCTGTTGCGCCCGCACCAGCGCCTCTTGTTGCGATTTGCCAGCCGTAACGTTGGCGAAAATCTTGATCGAGCGTTCGCGGTCGTGGCGATTGATCTGCGCCAGGCTTTTGCCTTCGAGGATCTGTACCACCTCGGCGAGCTGGATGCGTTCGCCGCGGTTGTTGCGCACGTACAGGCGTTTGAGCTGGTCGATGCGATCGAGCTCTTGCTCACGCAGGCGCAGACGCACATCGTAGCGCCGGCCTTCGGAGGAATACTGTCCGGCGACGACACCCCCGACCAAGGCATTGACGGTCTGTGAGATCGCCTGGATGCTCACGCCACGCTCAGCGGCGCGTATCCGTTCGGGAACGATCCGAACTTCTGGCTTGCCGAGCAGATAGTCGCTGTCGGTATCCGTGACCAGTCCGGTGGCATCGAGCTTTTGGATGATAGTCTCTGAATACTCAACCAGCTTGTCCCAGTCGCGCCCTTGTACGGCGAATTCCACGGGGTACCCACGCGAGGCGGTAAAACCACGTTGAGACAGGTCCTGGACCGAGACCTTAAAGCCGAGCTTGCGCAGCGCCTTGCGTGTCACGTCCATCAGCTCCTGCTGGCTCAGCTCGTGGCCAAGCTCTGGGTCAATACCACGTTCGCCCTTGGGCTTCATGCTGACGAATAAATTCACCAGGTTCGACTGACCACCACTACCGAAACCACCGACCGCCACGAAGGAGCGCCGAATTTCCGGGCGTGTGGCGAAGAACGCCTCGGCCTCGCGCGTCTTGGCATCGGTGTACTCCATGGAGGAATCCACCGGCGTCTGGGCGCGCACGATGAACAGGCCTTGATCCTGCACCGGCATGAATTCCTTGTTGATGATATTCAGCGTCCAGAAGGAAGCCGCGAAAAACACCAGCGATCCGCCGATCACCCACCACGGATGACGCAGCGCAACCGCGAGTACCCGGCGGTACAACCCCGCGACCGCGCGGAATACAAAATCCGCCGCCCGGCCGAGGCGCGTGGTGCGTGCACCGGCCGCGACGAACTGCGAGGCACGCATCGGCGTCAGCGTCAGCGCTTCGAGCAGCGATAGCAGCACTGCCACCGTCATGGTGATGCCAAACTGGAAAAAGAACTTGCCGATTACCCCGGTCATGAATGCCACCGGCAGAAAGATCGCGACCACCGCGAGGGTCGCGGCAAGCGCGGCAAAGGTAATCTGGCGCGCGCCCACGAGTGCCGCCTGCACGCGGTTCTCGCCCTTCTCCTGATAGCGCACGATGTTTTCCAGCACCATGATCGCGTCATCCACCACGATGCCAACCGCGAGGCTCAGGCCCAGCAGCGTGAAGGTGTTGAGCGTGAACCCAAAGAAATGCAGGACGATGAAGGTGCCGATGATCGACGTCGGGATCGCGAGCAGCACGTTCAGGGTCGCGGTCCAGCTGCCGAGGAACAGCCAGCACACCATTGACGTGACCAGCACCGACAACACCAGGGCGAACTTGAACTCGTCCACCGAGTCCTCGATAAACTTGGTGCTGTCGAAATTGACGTCGATCTGCATGCCTTCCGGAAGCTGTTTGCGTACCTCGCGCATGCGATCCTTGACGGCGTGCGCCACCGCCACCGTGTTCGAGCCACGTTGCTTGCGGATGCCAAGGCCCACCGCGCGCTCGCCGTTGGCGCGCGAGATGCGGCGGATATCGCCCAGCCCATCCTCGATCTCCGCCACCTGGTTGAGCAGGATGCGCGTGTAGACCGGCTGGCCGCCACGCCGGTTGATGACGATATGACCGAATTCCTTGGCGGTCTTGAGCTCTCCCAGAGTGCGCACGTCGTATTCCTTGCTTCCCAAACTGAGTTGGCCGGCGGGCAGCTCCGAGTGCTCGTTCTTGATGGCATCAAGCACGTCCGTCACGGCGAAATCGTAGCGACCCAGCGCCGTTCCCGAGACCCAGACCCGCAGATTGGGCTCGACATAGCCGCCGTAGGCGAGCTCGCCGACGCCGGTGACCGACGAAAACCGGTCCTTGAGCGTGTCTTTCACGTAGCGCATCAACTCGCGCAGCTCGTGCCGGTCGCTGGTCAGCGACATCCACAGGATCGGCTGGTCTTCGGGGTTGGTCTTGCTGATGACCGGTGGCTCGATGTCGGTAGGCAAGTAGCGCTGCGCGGCCGCGATCTTGTTTTGCACCTCCTGCAGGGCGTCGGAGATGTCGCGAGACAATTCGAACTCGACACTGATGGAGGCAGCGCCGTAGCGCGAGGTGGAGGTCACGCTGCGCACGCCCTCAACCGTCATGACCGCGTCCTCGATCACGTCCACCACATTGGTTTCGACGACTTCGGGCGCGGCCCCCGGCCACTCAACACGCACCGTGACCACGGGAAAATCCACGTCCGGCAGCTGGCTGATGCCCATGCGATCTGCCGAAATCACGCCGAACAGGATCAACCCGCCCATCAGCATCCACGCGAATACCGGGCGGCGGATGGCGATTTCAGGCAGGTTCATGGCGTGGTTCCCACAGGTGCCACCGGACGCCGGACGACCGCGGTCTCGAGTCTCAGAAAATTAAACTTGGACACGTAGCGCGCGCGGTCCAGGGCCCGTTGGTTCTCCTGGTAGGCGGTCAGGGCCTGCAGCACATCCAGGTTTGTGACCAACCCCAAACCGTAATCATGCCGTTGCACCTCGTAGTTTTTCCGCGCGGCGGCGGTGGCCATCTCCAGCGCCTCGACCTGCGAACGGTCTAACAGCACGCTCTGATAGACCGAGCGGATTTCCTGCTCCGCCTGTCGGCGCACCTGGCTCACGTTCAGCTCTGCCTGCGTGCTCTGGGAGGCCGCCTCGCGTATCCGCGATTGCAGACTGCCGCCGGAGTACAGTGGAATGGTCAGCTCGAGTTGCACATCCCAATCGACATCCTCGAGACTGCCCTTGCGTTCCAGGTAACGATTGGCATTCAGATCGATCGAGGGTTGGCGCGCCCCACGCGCCACGGCGACGTTTTCCCGCGCCGCGCTCAGGCGAAGCTGCACCGCCTTCACATCCGGTCGCTGCTCAAGTCGCGCGAGATAGGTTTCAATCGTGTCCAGGCTTGTGGGCAGGGTTTCGGTGTCGCGCAATGGCGTGACGGCGGGAAGTCCGCTCAGGAACGCGAACGCTTCGCGCGCGGTAGCGAGCTGGGCCTGCAACTGCTCGACTTGCGCACGCAGAGTGCTGATCGTGCTCTGCACCGTCAGCATTTCGCCGGAGCGTGAACGGCCGATGCGTACGCGATCACGCAATTCCTGCTCGCGCTCGAGGTATTGGTTGATCTGCTTATGGAGATTCCGAAGGTCCTGTTCCAGTGACAGCACGTCGTAGAAATTCTGCGTCACGTCTTTGAACAACAGCATTTGTGCGTTTCGGTAATCCTCGCCCAGCGCCCCCGCCAGCGCCTGGGTTTGGCGTATCAAAGCGAATTCGCGAAAGCCGCGGAATAAAGGCTGGGTGGCCGTCAGCCGCGCGTTGGGCTGGCGTGTGGGATTGGCCGTCGTGTCACGCGCCCCCTTGTCCAGCCAGGTGTAAGAAGCAACACCGCTCACAGTCGGGCGCAGCGCCGCTCCCGCCTGCTGGTAACGTTCTTCCGCCTGGCGGATCAGCTCAGTCTGGGAGGCAACCACCTCGCTGCGCTCCAGCGCGTGCGAGAAGTAATCGTCCAGCGTCAGCGCTTCAGCGGCGGCGGGTTGAATCGAGGCTAACAGGGAACATGCCAGCACCACTGTCCATATTCTCGGGAAGGTTTCAACAGGCTTCACTGAATTATTCCTTCAGCGAAATTGAACCAACTTCAAGCGACAAACCTGTGTTGGAACCAGCGGTAAGCAGAAAAAGTTTGTCGGCTTCGCGAAGGACAGGCTCTTCCCGATATCCAGGTGTGTTTCGGTTATCGCCGTTAACATGGAGCTACCTGCGCCGAGGGGGTGATTATTTAATAAACAATCATAGCCGTTTTGAATGCCCACGTCGCCACAGGTCGTCACCGATACCACGATACGGGGGGAAGGTGGTGGCGGTGGGAGGTTTGTGCCAGCACGTACTTTACGGGAAACCGTGGCGCGCGAAATTCCGTTGGCCAGCGGAACCCGGTAAAGTAGATACCATGCCCTATCGCCATCTTTCCGATCTGCCGTATTCGGTTACAAGCCACCTTCCACCCCATGCTCGGGAAATTTATCTTGCGGCGTTCAACAACGCCTGGAAGGAGTACGCCGCCCGTGCGGACCGCGAATCGGTGGCACACCGGGTTGCGTGGGCCGCGGTAAAGAAACAGTACCGAAAAACCAAAAAGGAATGGATCAGGAAATAGCTGCGTGGACATCCGCCACGAAATCCCGAAACATGACATCGAGCAGTTATATGCCAAGGCACTGGAATACATCACGCGGTCGCGTGAGATGATTCGCGCCGCACTCGCATCCGATTTCGAGGTCAGGCGCAAGCCGGACAAGAGTTTTGTCACCAGCGTGGATCTACGGGTGGAAGAGCATCTGCGCGGCCTGATTCAGCGGGATTTTCCCGAGCACGGGATTATCGGCGAGGAATACCCGCCGACGAATCCCGAGGCGATGTATCAGTGGATCATGGATCCAATCGACGGGACTGAAGATTTCGTCCAGCGTCTCCCAACTTTCGGCACCATCCTAGCGCTGCATTATCGTGGCGAACCGATAATTGGCGTGATTGACCATCCGATGCTGGATTTACGCGTGAGCGCTGCCTTCGGGAGAGGTGCTTACCATAATAATAAACGTGTAAAGCTCATTGAGCTTGAACCTGCCGCGATCGATGGCAGTGAGCGCGTCGTGATTCCGGCGCGCGCCAATTTCATCAAATATTCCCATGACGGGCACGTGTTCGACGCACTGGTCCGCCGGCATCCTAATCATCGGATTTATCGTACCTGTTTCGCGCATACCTGCACCGCCATCGGTGCGACCGACGCCACCATCGACTATGGCACCGCCATCTGGGATATCGCCGCCAATCGCATTCTCATGGAGGAAGCGGGAGGAAAATTCAGCGTGATTCGCGCGTGGGATGTTCCATCGTTTGGTCAGGTCACGGCATCAATTATGGGTAAACCGATATTGGTGGACCAGTTGATGAAATATTTTCCCGCCATTCATGCGGTAAAATTGACTGATTGAAGATATTGTTATTTTTCAGCTGTGCAGGTACATTAGCTTTACAACAACAATACATAAAATTTTCAGATACCTAGGAGCCTTACTTTGTCTGCTGTCGAACATCATGCGTTAGAGCCCGGATTGATCCCCGCTTTAGCGCGGCATCTGGAGCACCTCAAAGACAATCCAGATGGCGTTGAGCTGTTCGAGCTAATCCAAAAAGCACTCGTTCACTGCCGTCAGCATAATTACATTAACGTGTCATGCATCGTTTATCTGCATGCCATGTTGCAGGAATACACAAAAAATCACAAACGTCCGTCGGCAGTAAGGATCCGGGCGCGTCTTATCCAACAATATCTGGCGATATATTTACCCCGACTGGGTAAGACCGGTTCGACAACAACGGCGACAGATGCCAAATCAATATTACTTCGCGCCTCTCCCGCGCCGGGAATGCCGGCGCACGCCAAGAGCACCTCCACCAACTCCACGCCCAATCGTCACACGCCATCGGAAACCAAGAATGCAACGGTGGGAGCCACTGCCAATGTTGGCCAAAATAAGATGGAACGTGATGCCTCTACGAAGGAGGTCCCTCCGGCAGAGCCTTCCGGCCATCGCCACTCAACACAGATTCAAGATGGGCACCCGGCTCCCAATATGAACCACGTGGAAATCCTGCTACGCGAGCGTGAAGCACTTTCGCAACAACTGACTGATGCCAATGCCTACCTTAAATTGATCGAGGCCGAAAGAGAACAATTGCGGACCGAGCTCAACAAATTACGCCGGAGCGCCCGTACGAACGAACAATCGCTTAAAAAACTCGGCTTACCCAAACGCCATGTTCTTCTGCGACAGATTCAGGCGGAGATCGAACGTGTGAATCGTCACGGCAATCCGCTGGCGCTGGCGCTCATTGATGTCGATGACCTGGAGAAACTGACCCACCAGCTTGGCCAGGATGTCACCAAGGCAGTACTCGATCATTATTCCAGCGAGATCCTCGGAAACTTCCGCAGCTACGACTTAGTGGCGCGATACAACAAAGACGAGTTTGCCGTATTGCTGCCCAACACCGACAAAGCGGAAGCCGCGCGCGCCCTGGAGAAGATTCGCAAGCGCGCCAGCGAATCGCACTTCAGCCACAAGGGCCATCGTCACCCACTGCCCGGTTTTGGCGGCGTGCTCACTTTTTATTCGCCAGGCGAGGAACCGGATCAGATGCTAGGACGCGCCGATGAGGCACTAATCAACCTGAAGCTTCGCGGCGAGCGCCAGCTCGTCGTTGTCTAGAAAACCTCTAAAATAAGCCAACCGCGCCGCTGCGGGATTTTGAATAATTCTGGTCTCTAAACACGCTCAGACCAGGGACCGGGTCTCGGCCCGATTTACACCCCGTTGTTCCACCGGTCGAAACTTCTCGGCCACCGTTGACCGGCACACCCCAATACCAACAAGATATCGATAACCACGGTCACCAGGATAAAGCCATGTCCGAAAGGCACCCCATTGTCGCAGTCACCGGGTCTTCAGGCGCCGGAACCACCACTGTGCGTCATGCCTTTCTTGACATCTTCCGGCGCGAGGGCATCACGGCCGCTTTCATCGAGGGTGAGGCCTTCCAGCGTTACGAACTCGAGGAACGTATGCGCCTCATCCGCCAGGCTCAAGCCGAGGGCAAGACCTTGAGCCTCTTTGGACCAGAAATGCATCAGCTTGACCGGCTCGAAGCTTTCTTCAAGGAATATTCTGAGCACGGCACCGGGCAGATTCGGGAATATGTCACGCCCGACAACCTGGACGAGCTCGGTTTCCCCGCCGGCACCTTCACGCCCTGGCGGGCGATGACCTCAAACACGGATTTGCTGTTTTATGAGGGTCTGCACGGCGGCGTGGTCGCCCGCACCTGGACCCGCCGGAATATGAGTCCGTCGCACAATCCTGCTGTCATTGAGCGGCGCAGCGTCGATAACGGCAATAGCGGGGTGGACATCGCACAGTACGTGGACCTGCTGCTCGGCGTGGTTCCGGTGGTGAATCTCGAATGGATACAGAAAATCCACCGCGACACCAATGTGAAAGGGCGAACGCCGGAAGCGGTGACCAACACCATCCTGCGGCGGTTGCGCGACTATACGCATATCATCACACCGCAGTTTTCCATCAGCGACATCAATTTCCAGCGGGTGCCGGTGGTCGATACCTCCAATCCCTTCATCGCGCGTGATGTCCCGACGGCGGATGAAAGTGTGGTGGTCATCCGCTTCCGCGAACCGACACGCTACGATTTTCCTAACCTGCTGAAGCGCATTCATGAATCCTACATGTCGCGCCCCAACACCATGGTGATTCCTGGCGGCAAGATGACTTTGGCCATGGAAATCATCTGCACCCCGTTGATACACGAAATGCTGGAAAAGCGGCAGAAGCTCACCGGATAGTTTCTGCCCTCCCCGGGTGATTAAACGTCACTGGCGCGACGGTTCGATCGTGGCGTCGAGGTTGAGATTGTCGCAAAAACCAGTGAAATCATCGCGCAGACGGCCGATTTGCACATTGGCGGGAATGCTCACCGTCAGATTGAGCGAGAACATGGGTGTCCCGGTGTGCGCCGCCGGATAGGTCCAGCTGCCCAATTCCTCGATGTTGATATTGCGGCTGGCAAAAAAATCAGCGACCTGGTGCACGATACCCGGATGGTCCATTGACACCACATCCACCGTGTAAGGCACCCGATCTTGTGCGACGGTGCGCGGTTCGGTGTGCTTCGACAGAATGGTTAAATCGAATTTTTTCTCCAGAGGAGGTAACACCCGCTCCAGACGCGTGATGGCGCTCCAGTGGCCGGAGACCATCATGATCAATGCGAACTCCCCGCCCAGCACGGTCATGCGGCTGTCCTCAACATTGCAACCGCTGTCAAGAATGGCTTTGGACAGATCGTTGACAATGCCGGGACGGTCTTTGCCGAGTGCGGAGATGACGAAGAACTTATTCATGGCCGGATAAACATCTCTAACTTCCATCACAGGGGGCGGAAGTGTAACGACATCCTGCGGGACAGGCCAGCCGCCGCCACAAATCCTTGGTCGGGGCTAGCGGAACTCCTTCAGCTCCCGCACAACCAGCTTGCGCTGTTTACCGTTCCATTGCGACAGGCACACCAGGGTGCCTGCCGGGTCCACGTCGAGGTCGTAAATGGGCGCGGTCTCCCTGATTTTCCTGAGTCCTGACTTGTCATAGATAAAAAGAAAGTTTTCCCGTTTTTCGTAATCCGGGCCAGTGCTTACTTGAAACAGGACACGGTCGCCGCGGACGAACTCCACGCGCAGATTTGTCTGCTGGTAGTTCTTCACGGCAAACCGGTGCAGTAATTCCATTTTGTCCCCGGCATGCCGCACCAACCAGGCCTCCTGACCGAAGGCCACCAGCAGAATAAAGGCATGGCCCGAGGCAAAGCCGCCGCGCAGGCTGTAAATCCACTCCTCCGGGATCTCCACAAGCCGGTTTATCGTCTTGTGCTCGCCGTCGAGGTACCAGACATGATTGTCCTGTTTCCAGTAGTTTTTCTGGACGATGTATTTCTTGTTTCCCACCTTGAAACCATTGGCCAGCGCATTGGCCAGCACCGGCCCCGGGATGGAGGGAAAGGCCGCCTCCAGCTCGGGGGTCAGCGCTCTTTCCTGGCCGTGGGCATATTCCGTAAGAGAGAACGGCTTCTTGCCCACCAGCTTGCCGGCGGCGACGTCAAAGATCAGATCGATCCCATTCACATCACCGTCGGAAATTCCTGCCTTCAGCGTCGTCGCGTCCTGCCACGCGAAACCGGTGACGAAACTCTTGTAAATCGCGAATTTGAGGGAGGCCTTGGCATTGAGCAATACTTTCACCTCGAGCGTCTTGAGATCAAGCGCATGGATTTCCGTCAACTCGGTGTTGCCTTGCAGAATGACATGTGAGTAGGCGAGATAACGTGAATCGGGAGAGAAACGCGGCAGCACGTAGTCACCATCTTGGAGCGTCGTCAGGATTTTCCCGGTGACCGGAATCTCGGCCGTGGGGCGCAGCGACAGTGCGGAAAACGGGTTGGCCAAGACCGCCATCGGCAACAGGCCCCCCGCCATGATCATTGAACGCATCCAACGCCGCATTAGTGAAGCCATACTCCGCGGGGCTCCGTTCGTCTCATCATCACAGGTCGCACTACTCCGCGGCGCTTTGTTCGTCCTGTCATAATGTACGCTCCCTTCCCGGATCGACGCTGGGCGAAGGATATACCTCCTGTGCCCGGAAGGGGAAGATATTAGTGACGAACCTCTCCGGTCGCGAGCTGCTCGATCAGCTCCTGCACCGTCTCGGGTTCCATGTCAAAACCAACCTCGGTGTTGGGATTGAGCGCAATGCCGTAGCCACTGCCCATGTTCTGGAGCACCCATTTAAAAGATTCGAGAATGCCGCCGGTAAAGCCCGGGTAGTCCTTGATGAATGGTTTGGCACGCTCGGGGCTGGAAAACAATACCAGAATGGGCGTGCCCTCCTCTTCGGATGACAGCACCAGTGGCTGGGCACGGCTGGAACGCTGGATGTTCAGCACCGGCGCCTTCTCATCCTGCACTGGCATGAACACCTGCGACTCCATGAGTGTCTTGAGCAGGTCGTCGCTGGTGATGTGGCCTTCTTGAGCTTCGAGTATCTGCGCTTCCAGTTCGTTGCGGGGTTCGTTGTCGGTCATGGCATGTCCCAAAAAATGAGTCGTCATGCTCGGGTATCCCGGCATCGATTGCAACCCTGAGTTTGTTATGGAATTGCCGGGTCTTCGGCCAGCGATCAACCCACCTTGGGCAGTTTTTGCATCGAAGCCGCCACCGCGGCTTCCGGGTATTCGAAATCTTCCAGCCCGCCGCTGAAGTATTTGTCGTAGGCGGCCATATCGAAGTGGCCGTGGCCGGAAAGGTTGAAGAGGATAGTTTTCGGTTCACCGGTCTTCTTGCACTTCATGGCCTCGTCGATCGCGGCGCGCACCGGGTGACAGGATTCCGGCGCCGGGATGATTCCTTCGGCGCGCGCGAACATGACACCGGCCTCGAAGGTTGCGATTTGTGGGACCGCCACCGCCTCGATGAGCTTCTCGTGATACAGCTGCGAAACCAAAGGAGAGTCGCCATGATAACGCAGGCCTCCCGCGTGAATGCCCGGTGGCATAAAGTCATGACCCAGCGTGTACATCTTCATCAATGGCGTCAGGCCGACGGCGTCGCCGAAGTCATAGGCATATTTTCCTTTCGTTAATGTCGGACAGGACGTGGGCTCGACAGCAACAAGTCGCACCTTTTTTCCGGCGGCCTTGTCGGCAAAGAATGGAAACGCGATACCGCCAAAATTGGAACCGCCGCCACAGGCGGCCAGCACCACGTCGGGATATTCACCGATTTTCTCGAGCTGTTTCTTGGCTTCCTGGCCGATCACGGTTTGATGCAACAACACATGGTTGAGCACGGAGCCGAGGCTGTAATTCGTGTCTTTGCGCGAAGCCGCCTCCTCCACCGCCTCGGAAATCGCTATGCCGAGCGAACCCTGGCTCTTCGGATCGGACGCCAGGATCTTGCGCCCGGATTCAGTCTTGTCAGTGGGGCTGGCAAACACCTCCGCGCCCCAAGTCTGCATCATCGAACGACGGAAAGGTTTCTGCTCATAACTAACCTTCACCATGTACACCCGGATTTTCATGCCGAACATCTGTCCGGCCAGTGCCAGCGCGGATCCCCACTGCCCCGCGCCGGTCTCGGTGGACAGGCACTTGATACCAGCCTGTTGGTTGTACCACGCCTGCGGCACGGCGGTGTTGGGCTTGTGCGATCCGGCGGGGCTCACACCTTCGTATTTGTAAAAGATTTTCGCCGGCGTCCCCAACACCTGTTCTAGCCGATGCGCGCGAAACAGCGGACTCGGGCGCCACAGGCGATATATCTCGCGCACTGGTTCCGGAATCGGAATCCAGCGCTCACTGGATACTTCCTGCATGATGAGCGCTTCGGGGAAAATTGCACCGAGCGCCTGTGGCGGGATCGGCTTGCCATCAGGGCCGAGTGGCGGCAAGGGCGGATTCGGCATGTCGGCAACAACGTTGTACCAATGGATCGGTATGTCGGATTCGTCGAGCAGAATTTTTGTTTGTGGCATGATGATTCTCCGGATAGTTTCGCCGGCGTAGGCAGGCTGGCCGACCCTGGCAGGTTTCTTGCGAGCAAATACTTAATACCAGAACCATGGTACGGTCAATGCAACGACTATGGTAGTCTGAGCAATACAATCCCGGGCCCGCCGCGCCGCGGCTTAATTGCACACTTCGCGGAATATCCCGAATAGACAGCTTCTAAACCGTAATCCGGTCCCGTCGCCGGCCGATACATAAAGAATTTCAAGAGAGACGCCGTGAGCGCGAAAAACAATCAACCCGACTGGAACATGATCGCCGAGAAATTCGACATGTGGTTGCCGCACATCGCGCCCGTCGGAGAGGTATTGCTGGCCGCGCTCGAGGTCAAACCGGGGGAGCGGATTCTGGATATCGCGTCCGGTACCGGTGAACCGGCGCTGACGCTGGCACGCCGCCTAAAAGGACACGCCACTATTATCGGCATCGACGCCGCGGACGGGATGGTACAGGTGGCGCAGGCCAAGGTGATGAAGGAAAAACTTCAGGGTATATCCTTTCACTGCATGCCGGCCGAGCAGCTGGCCTATCATGACAATAGTTTTGATCGCATCCTGTGCCGCTTTGGCGTGATGCTGTTCAACGATCCTTTGCAGGGTATGAGGGAAATGCGACGAGCTCTGAAGCCCGGTGGCCGTTTTGCCATCGCGGTCTGGAGCACCCCGGAAGCCATGCCGGTCATGCATTGGGCGTACGAGACGTTCAAAACCCGCTTGCCTGAGGATTTGCATCCACCGCTCGCCAAGGTGACATCCCTGGGAGCGCCCGGTCTGCTCCAGGATCTGCTGAACGAAGCGGGTTTCGCCGGATTCTCAGTGGAGCGTCGGGCGTTTGATTACCAATTCGGATCCTTCGAAGAACTCTGGGACACCGTGGAAGCCTCGGACATACTCAAGCAACAATACGATGCACTTCCACAAAACGAACGCGGAAAAATACGCGACGAGGTTGGGCGGTTTGCCCGCGACTTCATCCACGACGGGCAGTTGCGGATTCCGCACGAATACCTCGTGGCTGCAGGAAACAAATAATTTACACGGGTCGCCGCTGGGCGAAAGTGGCAATACCTACATATCGTTCAAATAGGCCTTCGCCTCTTCTCCGGGATTGGGCAGGCCTGCCACGCGCCAGGCACTGAGACAGGTATGGAAAAGATCATGGATCCAGTGCCTGTCCTTGCCATGACGGCGGCAAACGTGGCTCATGGCGGGAGCCACACCGAATTTCGCATAATGTTCCCGCAGGGAGCGGATAATCTCCCAGTGTTCGTCGG
>Ga0224497_10000312_pt1 | contig 35863 bp, 29 predicted proteins | sample SF_Jul11_sed_USG_4_FD_167970 | JGI IMG/M metagenome (GOLD analysis project Ga0224497, IMG submission 167970) | Sediment microbial communities from San Francisco Bay, California, United States - SF_Jul11_sed_USGS_13 | ecosystem: Environmental > Aquatic > Marine > Sediment | place: USA...
TTCGAGTGTCACCCTCACGGCTACCCCCGCTACCGGGAATACGTTCTCGGGCTGGGGCGGGGCCTGTTCGGGCACCAGTTCTTGTGTGGTGGCCCTCTCGACCTCATCCGCTTCGGTGAGTGCAGCCTTTGCGACGAGTCAGACCGTATCTCATTTATTGAGCGTTTCTTTAACTGGAGACGGTAAAGGAAGCGTCACGAGTCAACCATCTGGATTAACCTGTTCTGAAGGTACCTGTACCGCTTCTTTTCCACAAGGAACGACTGTCACCCTGACTCCATCCACACAATCTGGAAATGTGTTCCAAGGATGGAACGGGGTCTGTAGTGGAACGTCAAACTGTGCTGTTACGCTTACCTCAGCTCAATCTTTAACCGCAGCATTCGCTTTAGAAAATTCAAATCCTCCTCCAATGCCAGATCTCCCATTTCTGGTTAATTTTCAAGCACCCCCTTCCCAGGTTCCAGCGAAATTCAAAAAAGATGATGGGAGCGTCTTTGTCTCTAATCGGGGTTACGGATGGAGCACGTTACTCAATGGGACGGAACAAAATGCTACCGTTGATCAAACGCTTGATACTTTTGTAAGTGCGGCAAATCTCAATCCGAGTACGTGGAATTTTTCAATCCCAAATGGTACCTATTATGTGACTATGGTTCTGGGGGATCCTAAAAATGCCCAAGGGCCACATTGGGTTGAGGCAGAAGGGTTACAGTTAGCCAAACAAGTCAAGACTTCAAAAGGAGAATACCTTACTATTGTGGATTATCCTGTAGAGGTTAAAGATACAACTCTTTCCATAAAGTTAGGCAACTCAGGCCAGGGCCAAACGGTTGTGAATTATTTAATTGTTAATTCTGCTCCTAACTTACCGCAAACCACAGAAGTTCTCACCCAAAGTTTTGGGACTTCTCTCATCACTTCGGCAATTACCTCTGGGAGTGTAACTAAAATCAATCCAACCATGCTTGTTAAGCAGAACAAACGGAAAAAAGAACAGGAAGCCTTAGCTGCAGCTCAAATGGAAGAAATAAAAAAGAAAGAAATGGCTAAGCTCAACACCTTGAAAGAAAAGATGACGAAGATACGGAAATCAGGAGGGGCCGTGAGTCTTCGAAACTTGCTAGGCGGATCGTGATTCAACGCCTGCAATAGGTTATTTAATTTACCCAGTACCTACCCAATTGAAATCCCCTTGGCAAATATAAGCCAAGGGGATTTCGTTTTTTACCTTTCCCTCCATATTTTGAGTTTTGCAAAAACGATAACCTTCAAAATTGTCCTGACCTAATCCTGAAATTTAATTCTTCGTTTGAGTTCCATTCTTAGTGCCGATGTTATGCCGCTCATTATTAGCTCTTAAGGGAGCGGGGGCATTCAATGAAACAAAGGGAGTCACTGGGTTATTAACCCCGATGGAAAATAAATTAGACGAGGGATGTTTCAGGGTGTGACAGTCAACAATAGCATTGCGTTAGTCCCTGGACCTTGGGCTGCGAAAGATGAGGAATTGAAATGTTGATTGTGAGAAAGTTTGAGACTAATAAATTTTTGCTGATGGGGAAGATCTAAAAGGTCATGTAAGTCTTTTCGAACAAACAAAGATATGTCATAAGTTTGGGGATTATTTTGCTGCTGAGAATTTTGATTAAAGACGTATTGGCCCATTAGCGAGATATGGTAGCCATGAGTGGAGGGATGATAAGAATATTCCAATTTGGAAGAGAACGTTTTGGAAATGGATAGATGTCTCCGGGTGGTATTTTGTGTCCATTCAAAGCTGGGTTGAATGACCTGGTTGCGCGAGAGGCGAATTGTTGTTCCAAGAATCGCGAAGAGTCGTTCTTGTGTGGAACGTTGGTTGGCATTGGTTTGTTGAGTGAACCCAATACTAGGGGAGATATCAATTTGGGGAAGGGTGAAAAGTGTTCCCTTCAATGTTGTGTGGATCTTTTCAAGCATTCCATGGTCGTGAATTTTATTCTGGAATGTCGAATATTGTGATGACCATTCACCTTTCCCTATTGGATGTTCGAATCCGATCCTTGTGGTAACCCTTTTCATGAGGGTGGCATCCGAAGGTGATTGTTCTGACCGGCTGAAACTATCTTTCTCCTCCTGACTATAAATAAGAGTGACGTCAGGCCAATCAGGGATAGTCCAGTCAAGGGAATAAAGTTGTCTCGTTGAAATTGTTTGATTACTAGTGGGATCGTAATTCATATTGTTGACAAACCGACTCAACTCTACCTTAGGAGTGAGGAAAGGGAGTTGCCACTCCCATCGAAACTTTCCCCCAACGCGATCATGAGGATTTACTGATAAGGCTTTTCCGAGATTCTGGCCGGAATAGCCATACTCCGCTCGGTATTTCATCTTTTTCATTGAGCCCCTGAGTACTAATTGTGTGCCGAGTTGAGTCGTCGAGGAAGGAATGGAATTGGTGCTCAAAAACGGATCTCGATACACCATCTCAATACCAGCCTTCAGCATGTCTGAGAAAAGTGGAATGGTATTGGTTACTTGGAAAAGGGGACTTCCTCCCTGATGAATGAGGGAGGAAGCATTTCGAATATGTTCAAGAGAAAATCCTTCGCGTTTCTCAGAAATTTTTAACCTATCTTGTCTAGGCGCGCCGAAGAATCTGGTGCACTGGGAATATTGATTTGCAGGTATAGCAGATACAAAGGCAGTCGAGCTGGGTGCTTGGCATATAATAGAATGGGCGGCGGAAGTCTCCAGCCTAAGTTTTGCTATGCGCGGCTCCGGAATTTGAGCAAAAACCCAAGGATTGAAGAGTAGGCACCAAAAAATTCCAATATAGAAATAGAAATTAGTCCGCACCATTGACTGTCTTTTCTAATGGGTGTTTTTACAATGGAAATTGTCTCTTTACTCCTTGATGAACAAGCAACGCGAATGCCATAGTTTAGAGAGGAAAAGTTTGCCTACTAACTTCTAATTTGAAGTAAATCTTAAGGCATAACTTCCTGATTTTGAAGGATCTCTTAGGAAACATCAGAATGGGACGCAACGTGTCGAGTTTGATGAACGGAATGAGAGGAATGATTGATGACTCATCTAAGAGATCACCTGTTGGATTTATACATCAATCTAAAAATTCTTAGAAAGAAAAGTTGAATTTTTAAAGAAACAAACAAAGTTGAAAGATATTACCAAGATAAAACTGATGTTAGGGGCTGGGTGATATTTTCCCCTTCCAATTGGGAAGGTTTAGTTCGGCCTCCGTAATATATTTAAGATTGACCAGACTACTCATTGATACACTAGATAAAGCGGGGACGGTTTTTAAAATTTACAAGCATGGCTGAAGAATAAAGGAGAAAGTGATGCTGAAAATCAAAATGGTAGTCAGTCTGAGTTTTGCCCTATTGATTATTGGGAGTCTCATAGGGGTTCCGCAGGGGCGTTCAACAATTGATGGCGCACAAACGGCCAAGGCTACGTTTGCTGGAGGATGCTTCTGGTGTATGGAAGAGGCCTTTGAACCCGTTGAGGGGGTTATCTCTGTCGTTTCGGGTTATACAGGAGGCCAGGTGGAGAACCCAACGTATGAACAAGTTTCTGCTGGAGGCACGGGGCACACCGAATCCATAGAGGTCGCTTATGATCCCAGCAAAGTTACCTATACACAGTTACTTGAGATCTTTTGGGAAAATGTAGACCCCACGACCCCCAATGCACAATTTTGTGACCATGGGAATCAATATCGCACGGCGATTTTCTATCATGATGAAACCCAAAAACAATTGGTTGAGGAATCCAAGAAAAAAATTGAAAGCACAAAAAATTTTCCAGAGTCCATCGTGACAGAAATTGCTCCCGCTTCAGTATTTTATCCGGCCGAAGAGTATCATCAGGATTTTTATTCCAAGAATCCTATTCGCTATAAATATTACAAATGGAATTGTGGCCGGGCGAAACGATTGGAGCAATTATGGGGGAATTCTTAAATAGAAAACTTATAGGACTTCCTTCGCAAAAAATCGGGTGTGGAGAATTCATGCATTATGGAAGATAAATGAATACTGAATAAAACAGCCCACTTTCCCATTCCGTAGATTTTCCCATCTGTTCTCGATCATTTTCTGTCTCCTATACTGCTTCCCCTGAAAGTGAGACCACCTTTAAGACATAACTCACATCTTAAAGGAGGAAGTAGGATGGGACAGGATCAAGAGGAACCGATTGAGCGCTGGACGGCCAAACGCCGAGCCGCTCTTGTTTTTCGCATCGTGAAAGGCGAGACGTCGGTGGCGGAAGCCGCTCGGCAACATGGTCTGAGGGTGGCGGACGTGGAGCATTGGCATGACCCGTTTCTCCGAGCCGCGGAGAATGGCTTGCGGCGGCGGCCCAAAGACGAAGAGGCGCTGAAAGAGGAACAGATCAAGAAACTCAAACAAAAGATTGGGGAGTTAGTGGTGGAGAATGATGTGTTACGGGAGGCCTTGAAACCCTCCCCTTTAGCGCGGGAGATGTCCGACGCGTGAGAGCGACCGTGGTCGACATCTCTGAACGCAAAGCTTGTCGCCTCCTTCGCGTCCCGCGATCGAGCCTCTATCGGCAGCCTAAAGGGGGAACCGTTCGGGCGACTCTCTCTAAGGAATTAGTCGAGCAACTGGAGCCGCTGATTCAAGCGTATCCAACGTATGGGTATCGTCGTCTGTGAGCTCTGTTACGATTCCGGCACGGGCACCGGCATAATCGCAAGGCGGTGTATCGGGCCTTACGCCTGAAGCGTTGGTTGGTGCAGCAACGGACCGCGACCCCACGCCCGCGTGTCCAGTGCCGTCGGAGTCGAACGACTCAGAGTAATCATCGCTGGGCGATGGATGTGACTCATATTCCCTGTGGACAGGACGGTTGGGGGCATCTGACGGCGGTGATTGATTGCCATGACCGAGAAATAATAGGCTATGAGTTTGCCTTGCGTGGGCGAGCTCAAGAAGCTGAGCAGACCATCGAAGCGGCTTGCCTTAGACGCTTCGGCACACTGCGTCCCGTTTGGGCCACATCGGTTCTGCGCAGTGACAACGGATTGATTTTCCAGAGCAAGCGGTTTCGACGAGCCTGTTGCGTCTACAGCTTGCCTCAAGACTTTATTACGCCGTATACCCCGCAACAAAACGGGCTGATTGAACGCTTCTTTCGCAGTCTCAAAGAAGAGTGCGTGTGACAACACCAATTTGGCAGTTTCGAAGAAGCCTCGCAAAGGATCAATTCCTGGATGCGATGGGACAACGAGGAACGCCCTCATCAGGCGCTACAGTATCGGAGCCCTCTGCAATATCGTCGGGAACAAGACCTACAGGTGGCTTGATTTTGGGGGAGCACTACACTCCCTCAATTTTTACCCCTTTAGTCTAATAACTTTCTGGACATTTGGTAACTCTATGGATATCAGCCGTATCAGTTTAGATACTGCTGGTGTCGAAGGAGATAGGTGTTTTGTTAATGCCAATTTGAGAAAGTTTCAATAAAAGAGTAATTTCCCAGTAGTGGAAATATTGTGAGATACTTCACAGTGTGGGGAATAGTATGTGCTTATGTGAGGGATAGAACTACTTTCTACACAGGATCAATGGAAGGAACATCAGCCCATGTCCATCGGCCCAGCCCAATATTTCATTTGTTCCTTTAAGGGGCTCTTCCTTTTTTTAAGCATGTCCATCCTCTTGATTGAGTCTGGGGCCGGATGTGCGGAAATCAAAACTCCTGAATCAAAGGTCTCAACGTATTCGAGTTTTTCCCTATATGCCCTATCACGGGGAAAAGGTGTCCCAGATGAGGCCAGGCAGGTGTTAGATCAGGCCCGAAAGGTTTTGAAACAGGGCCAAGAGGAAGGGGAGGTGAAGCGCCTGGTAGACCACCGGATTGGACTGGAAGGGGAAACGCGGCTCTGTGCAGAATTCTCAGATGAACAAATTGCTGACAGATTCTTTATTCAGCTTCATCGACTTAGCTTCGGTGTTGATTTGGTGAACATGAAAAAGGAAGCCTGCCCACCTTGATAGAAATGGAGAAATTTCTACAGGCTGGATACTAAAGTCCCCAGTCCTCTTGGTTGGAAGAAAGGCCTGGTGTCTACAAACAAGGATGTTTACTATTTTTTGCAAAGGAGTAAAGCTATGAAGCGCCATCGATTTTTATTCACCTATGCTGTGGTAATTGTTTTCGTGACCTTTGGGTTAACTGCGTGTTCGCATCAACATTCTTCAACCCCAGCGCCTAATCCAGTCGTGGATTCTGGTCCACGAAATAGCCCTGAAAAAGGGCAAACATTGTTAGAAGATAATGCCAAACTCCAACGGGAGATTTGGAAGGACAAAACCTTTGAAGACTTTAAAACACAAACATATAAAGAACCTTTTGAAGGTGGCAAATATATCGTGAATGGTGACACTCCAATCCTGGATGAAAAACATCTGAAAGAATTTTTCGATCGCATACAAGGTCGGGCCGGGCTTACAATCAATCAAGTGAATGGCCAGGATACCGCCTGGAATAGTGTTGAGAAACGGCAATTGACGTACTGTGTCAGTACGACCTTTGGTCAGAACTATGAGTCGATGGTGTCGGATATTAAGGCTGCAGCTGATGCCTGGGAGGCTGTCTCTGCTGTGGATTACATTCACGTGGCTGGAGAAGACGGCTCTTGTACAGCGTCCAACCCCAATGTGTTGTTTGATGTTCGTCCGGTCAACGTGAATGGCCAATACTTGGCTCGGGCGTTCTTCCCAGACGAACCACGCTCGGCGCGGAACGTGTTAGTAGATAACAGCTCGTTTCAATTAGACCCAAACGGGAAGCTCTCACTTCAAGGAATATTGCGGCACGAGCTGGGACATACGTTGGGTTTCCGGCATGAACACACTCGCCCCGATTCGGGGACCTGTTTTGAAGATACTAATTGGCGGCCGCTGACGAGTTATGATGCCTTTTCGGTCATGCACTATCCTCAATGCAACGGCCAAGGGGATTGGGCGCTCACATTGACGGCCATCGATAAAAGTGGTGCAGCTTGTGTCTATGGTCCTGCTCCAGGTTTTACCATTGATACCAGCATCTGTCAGGGAGCCGAACCGACTCCTGGGCCTGTAGCTTGTGGTCCCAAAACAGAAACCTTTGCTGATCAGCAGGTCGCGAAGAATGCTTGGAATTCATACGGTCCCTTCCCTGTCACGCCAGGAACCTTAGTGGAAATTGTCATGCATGGAGAGCAAAACCCTGGTGATCCGGATTTGTATGTACGGTTTGATCAGGACCCTCAAGCCAATGCATACGAATGCCGTCCGTATTTGAGCGGCGCTGAAGAAACCTGTTCATTGGACGTTCCGGCCAATGTGACAGCGGCGCATGTTCGCGTTCGTGGCTATTCGGCAGCCCACTATTCTCTAACTATCACTCATACCCCGCCCACGCATTAACGAGAACCGTCTCGCTTATTTTTTGAGAGAGGAAGGCCAAAGCCTTCCTCTCTCGGTTGCATGCTTTGCCTATTCGTTGTCATGGGAAAATTGATGGCAGATTATTCTATTGCAGTTTTTGCGCAGCGGAAGCCGATGTTGGGTGATCGCTCCTCGGGTATAGCACCGCCACGGGTAGCTCCGCGAAGCATGACCGGTAAGCTTTTCCAAGATCCGCCTCGTACAACTTTGTAGCGCCCCATTTTAGACCCTGGCGGATTTCGCTTAGGCATGATGGGATAGTAATCTGGCCCAAACCAATCATTCGCCCATTCCGCAATATTCCCGGCAAGATGGAAAACTCCCCACTCACTTTTCCCTTCGGGGAAACTATCCACGTTGGCAACAAGGGGAATTTCATGCACATGATAGGCTCCGAAGACGGCAATTTCTGGTGACGGATCTTGTTGCCCCCAAGGAAAAATCTTTCCCGCTGTTCCCCGCGCAGCTTTTTCCCACTCAGCCTCGGAAGGTAGGCGTTTCCCTCGATTGAAACAAAAGCTCTGAGCCTCTTCCCATGTCACGTAAAGAGCTGGCCAAGGGGCCAGAGCCTGATCAGGAATGAAGTGAACGCTAATAAGATGCCAAATAAGATTTCGCAATTGGGGCGAGACCTTTCGATCACTCCTTGGCAAAAACTCTAAGAATTCTCCGAGAGACACTTCGTATTGATCAATTTGAAAGCCATCCAACCAAATTCGGCTTTGGGGAAATTCGGTGTTGTCATAATTTTTTTCAAAGGTATGCCGGTCGCCATCCTCTCGATTGGTGCCCATTTGGAACCAACCGGCAGGGATCGAAACCATCGGCGACCGTTTGGCATAAGCCGCGATACCGTGTAGGTGGGCATCAACTGTTGATGGAGCGGCCTCCATTGTTGCCCAGGCTGGCCCGATACTCAAGATGCTCAGGCCGATCGTTAACACAGGAAAGAACAGGAATGACAAGGGAAAGCTTTTTGGGGAATTTAACACGATAATCTCGCCTTCGTTCGGTGATTAGCGATAAGATGAATGGTGAGTCGAAATGTACGCAGTGTATGTGACAAGCGCTTTTTGAAGCAAGATTGGCCATTCTCAGAAGTAGTCTCCATGAGAGCAGGGTGCGACATGTGTCAATAAAAAAACATCATCAACAAAGGGGCCGTTCATGGGCCTAAGTACCAATCAGCGGTTAACTGGACTCGTGCAATCCGAGATTCGGGCGATGACATTAGCTTGTACGCATATGCAAGGGATCAACCTGGCTCAAGGTGTGTGTGATACCGGGGTTCCCCCAGTAGTTATCGATGCGGCTAAACAGGCGATGGATCAAGGATTCAACACCTACACACGGTATGATGGTCTTGTCGAATTGCGTCAGGCATTGGCTAATCGAATGCGGGCTTTTAACCATATGACTGTCAACCCAGAATCTGAAGTCACGGTCAGTGCAGGAGCGACCGGTGCGTTTCATTGTGTGTGCATGGCTCTTCTCCAGCCTGGAGATGAAGTGATTCTTTTTGAACCGTATTATGGCTACCATGTGAGTACAATATTGGCTGTAGAAGCCGTGCCGACATTCGTCTCGTTGCGAGAGCCGGATTGTAAGCTGGCGTCAGAAGATCTGGAGCAAGCTATCACCAACCGGACGAAAGCCATTGTGGTGAATACGCCAGGCAATCCTTCAGGAAAAGTCTTTGCAGTTGAAGAACTCCAAGCTATTGCCGCCATAGCCAAGCATCATGATCTGTTCATTATTACCGACGAAATTTATGAATATTTTCTGTATGACGATCGCACGCATGTGAGTATTGGCTCTCTTCCCGATATGGCCGATCGCACGATCACGATTTCCGGGTATTCTAAGACTTTTAGTATTACAGGTTGGCGAATTGGGCATGCGGTGGCAGCCCCTAGATGGTCATCGATGATTGGCGCCATGAATGATTTGGTCTACGTCTGCGCTCCTGCGCCATTGCAGTATGGCGTGGCCATAGGGATTCAGGAGCTTGGGGATGAGTTCTATGAAAACCTGAAGCGATCTTTTTTGGACAAACGGGATCGATTTTGTCAGGTCCTAAAGGACATTGGTTTATCCCCAAGGATTCCCCAAGGGGCCTATTATGTGTTAGCCGATGTCAGCTGTTTGCCCGGGAATACCGGAAAAGAACGTGCGATGTTTCTCTTAGAAAAAACCGGGGTGGCCGGTGTTCCCGGCGAGGCGTTTTTTCAAGGGGACCAAGGGGCCGGTTACATTCGCTTTAGCTTTGCAAAGACGGACAAAGATTTAGATGTTGCATGTGAGCGATTACAACGTTTGAGGGGAGAAAGACGTAACCAATCAACTTTCCCATGATGAGCCTTTTTTCAACATGTAAGCATAAAGGCAATCAATAATAATCCGGGCAAAATAATATAAGTATATTATATTAGGTGCAATGTCACCAAGTAAACAATGGCCCATTGGTGACGGGACACCAAGCTTTGACAATATTGACCTCTTGAATTCGACACGGGGAGAAATTGGTACATACAGCTTGAGAACCAATGGCTTTGCCCTGTGTTTCAATCCAATTTTCGGTATCTGAATTGGAATACCAGGTCGCGACTCCAAAAACCGATTCCACCCCACTGCTGGTCTGAGCGTCATATGCCACTTTAAATTCAATTAGCCCTTCCCCTTCCAACTCGCAATTGGCATTGGCGGGTTGAGCTTCAAATGCCACATGAAACAGAAAGCCATCTTCCACCCAAGTATCCACAATATCGATGTTCGATTCATTGGCTTGAGCTAGTGGTACCAAAATGAATGAGGCAAGGCATGCCAGTGTGATGATTGTTAGGAGAAGCGTTCTTTCTGGAAATTGCTTGATAAGGCTGTTGTGGCCGAAAGGGAAATGAATCATGAGCAACCCCATAAATGAAAATTACAGGTTAGGGAATGTTGAGGAACATTCCTACTTTATCTGTGATGTTACTGTTTTGGTCAATACGTCAAATGGGGGGGCAAAGCGGGAGTTGAGAGAAGGGGGGATCAGGAAAGGGTCTGAAGAATGAGCAATGCTTAGATATTAATAGAAAAAAGGTCTGAGCTTTTTCCGAAGTGTTGGAGGGCTTTCTGGGTGATCTGACGGCCACGGGCTGTTCGATCAAGATAGCCAGATTGCAGAAGATAGGGTTCATGTACATCCTCTAATGTAGACTTTTCTTCTTGGATCGCGGCGGCGAGAGCTTCAATGCCCACCGGTCCGCCTTTGAATTTTTCGATAAGGGTCAGCAAAATTTTTCGATCCATTTCATCGAATCCCGCCTGGTCCACTTGCAACCATGCTAACCCTTCCTGTGCAACGGATCGAGTGATGTGTCCCGAAGCTTTGACTTCAGCAAAATCCCGAACACGTTTGATCAGACGATTTGCAATACGCGGGGTGCCACGGGCACGTCTGGCAATTTCTCCAGCGGCGTCTTCATCGATCTGGACATTTAATAAGTTAGCCGACCGAGAAATAATCACTTGCAGTTCCTCCGGCTGATAAAAATCCAAGCGGTACACTAACCCAAAGCGCTCTCGAAGAGGAGACGTAAGCGCGCCGGCTCGTGTGGTGGCTCCGATTAAGGTAAATGGGGGAAGATCCAGTTTCATCGTTCGAAGTGATGGTCCTTGTCCAATCACTAGATCAATTTGATAATCCTCCATTGCTGGATAGAGGGCCTCTTCGGCAGCGGGTGGCAAACGATGAATTTCATCAATGAATAAAACATCTCGAGGTTGAAGATTGGATAAAATCGCGGCCAGATCTCCGGCGTGGGTCAGCACTAATCCAGACGTAGAACGGATGGTCCCTCCCATTTCTTTGGCGATGATGTGGGCGATGGTTGTTTTCCCCAATCCAGGAGGGCCATAAAATATGGCGTGGTCAAGGGCTTCTCCACGTCCCAGTGCCGCATCAATACACACACGAAGTGAATCCTTCATGCGTTCTTGTCCGATATACTCCCCTAATCGCTGTGGACGGAGTGTTCCCTCGAAGCTTTGCTCTTCGTCAAGGATATGGGTGGACAGAATTCGGTCTTCCATTTATCTGGGGAATTGATGAATGAAGGCGGCGGTTGCGAATGTCAGCATGGTGGGTGAAAACCTAGGGAAAGACCACCCTTGTAGAAAAGGAAGAAAATCGAGAGAGAGTTTTTTGTCCATACGCAATCAAGAATTGCGTGTGGGGCGATCGTTCAAAATCCTGAAAAAAGATCCTGGCAACCGAGACAAAATTCGACGTTGACTTGCCGGTCAAGATAATTCACCAGGAATCCTTTTTGTTCATATAGCAACTTGGCGCCCATGAGGGTTTCATTCGGGAAATCCTCCGGGCCAAGAAGGTCGCGGACTTCTTTCAAGCTCGAGGCTCCCAAAATGTGCCGAAAAATTCCACGAACTTTATGGGCAAATCGATTATTAATAAAAATCAAATCAACTTTACCATCGGTAATGCGGACTCCAGCCATGGCGCCGGTAGGGTTTTCCTTATCCCACAACAAAATAAAAGTGCCTTCTTGTTCGGCTCGCACGCCAGACAGTCGTTGCTCGACCAAAGCTTCTACCGCCTGATTTTCTGGGTCACCCAATTTAACGCGAAATAAGGAAATGTCTTTGGCATCAACGTCCTGAGCGCTTTCCACGCTATTGCGCGTGAGTTCGTATTTCGCGCCCCAGGTCGAAGGAATGTACAACAAGAGTTGAAAGGCCAGGATGAGACATGGCAAGAAAATTATGCGTGTTACATTCTTCATGAAATTCCTCTTGATAAGGGAAATAAATAGTGGGAATGAAAGACTATAAAATAGGTAGATTCTGTTGGCTTTCAGAATTTTAAGAGCTAAAAGATTGTATCCGACCCCTCGTTCGAGGGTCAATTCTTGGAAAAATCAGAAGGCCGCGGTCTTCCCATTCCGTATGATATAATCCCCTCCCATGCAGAACGCCATTATCATTAAAGGCGCCCGACAGCACAATCTTAAAAATCTGGACTTGGTCATTCCTCGGGATCAACTCGTCGTTATGACTGGGTTAAGTGGGTCCGGCAAATCTTCTCTCGCCTTCGACACGATTTATGCGGAAGGCCAACGACGATATGTTGAGTCATTGTCCGCCTATGCCCGGCAATTTCTGGAGCAGATGAGCAAGCCGGATGTGGATTCTATTGACGGCCTTTCGCCCGCTATCTCAATTGAGCAAAAAACCACCAGTCATAACCCCCGATCAACGGTTGGAACCGTTACGGAAATCTACGATTATTTCCGTTTATTGTTTGCCAGAATTGGGCAACCCTATTGTTATCAATGTGGCAACCCCATTGCCGCACAAACCGTTCAACAAATGGTAGATGCCATCTTGGGTCTTCCAGTCGGGAGCAAAATTCAGGTTCTCGCGCCTATTGTGCGAGGACGAAAAGGGGAATATCGCAAAGAACTCCTCGCAGCTCGAAAAGCCGGATTTGTTCGAGCTCGTATTGATGGAGAAATCCGTGATCTTGGCGAATCGATTAATTTACATAAGCAGCGAAAGCATACGATTGAAATTGTCATTGATCGAGTGGTTGTGAAAGCTGACACCAGTGTGGCCAGACGGCTGGCCGATTCGGTGGAAACTGCCCTGAAATTGACCCAGGGTTTGGCGGGCGTTCTGACGGAAGATGAACAGGTGCGAATCTATAGTGAACAATTAGCCTGTATTCAATGTGGGGTAAGTTATTCAGAAATCGCACCACGGGTATTTTCTTTTAACAGTCCTCATGGTGCCTGTCCGGCATGCGATGGGATTGGCTTTGAGGCTTCGGGTTATCCCGATCATGAGGAATGGACCTTTGATACTCCGTGTGAGGTCTGTGGAGGAGGGCGTCTAAAACAGGAAAGTTTGGCGATTAAAATTGGGGGGCAATCCATCGCTGATGTCACTCATTTGTCTGTACGCCAAACATTGGAATTTCTAGATGGCTTGAATCTCACAGATCGGGAGCGAGTAATCGGGCAACGAATCATTAAGGAAATTCGCGAACGATTAGAATTCCTTCTCAACGTAGGCTTGGCGTATCTCACGCTGGATAGACCCTCGGCAACTCTATCCGGTGGCGAAGGACAACGAATTCGCCTGGCGACGCAAATTGGATCGGGATTGGTCGGTGTCTTGTATATCCTGGATGAACCAAGCATTGGCTTACATCAACGTGATCATCGGCGTTTACTGCAAACGCTCCTTCGGTTGAGGGATATGGGGAATACGGTTGTGGTCGTGGAACATGATGCCGAGACCATGCGAGCTGCCGATTATGTCCTGGACTTGGGTCCTGGGGCTGGCGTGGAAGGGGGAAAATTAGTCGCCCATGGGCCACCCTCGGTGATTATGGCTCATGAAACTTCCTTGACCGGGCAATATTTGAATGGGAATCGGCAAGTGGCACTTCCGCTTCATCAGCGAACGCCTAAAGGACTTCTCTCTGTGGTGGGTGCCAAGAAACATAATTTGCAAAATGTCACAGTGGATATTCCCTTGGGGCTTTTCACCTGCGTAACAGGTGTTTCAGGTTCAGGAAAAAGTACGTTGGTGATCGATGTCTTATTCCGGTCACTAGGAAACGGCCTTGCGGAAAAAAAGGTAGCCTTTGAAGGTTGTCGAACGATAAAAGGGCTTGAGCATTTAGATAAATTGATTGATATCGATCAGTCACCGATCGGGCGGACTCCTCGTTCAAATCCAGCGACCTATACTGGCCTCTTCAGTTTTATCCGCGATGTCTTTGCGCAATTGCCAGAGTCTCGTGTCCGAGGGTACAAACCGGGCCGGTATAGCTTTAATGTCAAAGGTGGGCGATGCGAGGCCTGCCAGGGTGACGGTCTGATCAAAATCGAAATGCACTTTCTCCCGGATATTTATGTGACCTGTGAGACGTGTTCAGGCCAGAGGTATAACCGGGAGACGCTGGATGTGATGTATAAAGGCCGCACCATTGCCGAGGTATTGAACATGACTGTAGCTGAAGCGCTGGAATTTTTCGTCAATATCCCGCCTATTCGCGTCCGGCTACAAACTCTGTCCGATGTCGGGCTTCATTATATAAAGCTGGGGCAATCGGCCACGACATTATCGGGAGGGGAAGCCCAGCGAGTAAAACTTTCGAAGGAACTGTCCAAGCGGCCCACCGGACGAACCCTTTACATATTAGATGAACCCACGACAGGGTTGCATTTTGTGGATATACAACGACTGCTCGATGTACTTGACCGGTTGGTTGAAGCAGGAAATACGGTGTTGGTCATTGAGCACAACCTGGATGTGATTCGAAATGCGGATTGGGTGATTGATCTTGGGCCGGACGGCGGGGATCAGGGTGGATGCGTCGTTGCCGAAGGCACCCCAGCATCTATCATGCAGGTTCCAAATTCCCGAACTGGGCAGGCCTTATTAGAGGAGCAGGAGACGATGAAAAAAAATTAGGATTTTTTCTTGTAAATATTCAAGCCAATTTTTTCTTCTCGGTCTGGAATAGAAACATTCCCCTCCGTGGAAGCAATGATGATCGTTTTCCCTGAGGAGGAGGGACCGAATTCTTTTGAGAGATCAACTTTAATCGTCAACATTGTCCCTTCCACCGCCAATTCCACGTTTTTCATGTGTGTATCCTCTCTCGGTAATAATCAAAAAATAAATGGATGAAGGCCTATGAGCATTGCTGTGTTCTAGTTTAAAAACCCCACTGCGGCCATGAGTGTCGCTACCCCGCATACAAAAGGAATAAGGGAGGTATAGAGGACCCATTCGCCTTGAGACAAGGTTTTGCCTGAAGTGAATTGAGGGGCCTGACTTTTAAAAATAAATTCATATACAAAAATGAGGGTCCCTACAGTCAACACAATGGTTCGGCTAGTCCGAGGCCACGTGTAGAGGCCAACGAATAGATAACCCGTCAAATGAAATCCACTAAAGGCGCAGAGTAGCGGAGAGAGCACGTAATAGAGAAAAAGGGTTGAAAGTTTATTTGATCCCATGGATCGTGAGAGGGAAAGCTCAGAATTGTTCATTTGGTGATTTTACTTGGAACCGATGACCCCGTGTTCCCTGAAGCTGGAGCTAACTGCTGAGCATCACAGGTGAGGCAAACCCGAGGACGGCGTTTGAGGTAAGAGACTTTCCCGCTGGCCAAACAACTATAATGGACGAAATGTTCGCACACGCTACATCGAGACCACCCTCCACGCAACATAGTGAGGTTGCGGTATAAACCCTCTCCGCAGACCCCGCAGTTTTCTGGCTCAATGCCGAGAAGCAACGGTTCCCATTCGCCAGCTCGATTTCGAATACTCATAGGGGGACAGTATACTGAGACTCTAGGGATGAAAACAATTAGGCGTCGAGGTTAAGGGGTTTCCAGAATGATTTCTCTTCTGATCCTCCCCATTTCATGGTTTTTGGTGACGCCGGGCCGAAACCCGGCAATATCAAAAATCACTTAGACATTGTCTTTGGACAAACGAGTGAGAGCGGCTCAACCAATTGTCAGTTTGTTTGAAAGATCCAAGATGGATTCCCAATAAAAAATGTTGGGAATGACGAAATTAGAGATTGGGGCGTTAGCGAAAGTAACCTGCCGCCTCCAAACGCCATGGGAAATGGGCAGGATAATTCCCCCTCTTCCCATTTTCCGACGCCTTCCGCCTAACCCTGTATGATCATTCATCTTGCCAGTTTGACCGTGAAAAAATCTTTTGATACGGTCTTCCACTATTTTCTAGCCTTCTTTTTCACTTTTCTGTGGATATTCACCAGTATTTAGACCAGCAGCGCCAGCGGATTGATCGCTTTTTGGAGCACAGTCTCCCCGATTCATTGCGGGATCCGGAAAAACTCTACGAATCTATGCGGTATAGTTTGTTAGGTGGCGGCAAGCGCATACGTCCCATTTTGACAATTGCTGCGACCCAGGCCTTGGGATATGACCAAGATGCGATGTTGCGCTTTGCTGCTTCATTGGAATTCGTTCACACCTATTCGCTGATTCATGATGATCTTCCTGCGATGGATGATGATGATTATCGCCGTGGTCGCCTCACCAACCATAGGGTGTATGGAGATGGGATGGCGATTCTTGCCGGAGATGCGTTGCTGACTATGGCCTTTGAATTATGTAGTCAGGATTCCGGAAGCAATGACCTCACAGCCAGTCAGCAATTACAAATTGTCAGGGAACTAGCGTATGGCTCAGGCCATCAAGGTATGGTGGGGGGACAGGTCATGGACATCCTGGCCGAAAATCAAGAAGTTGAGTTAGCGCATCTTCAAAAAATTCATTCTCATAAAACTGGACAATTGATCCGAGCGGCAGTGCGTATTGGGGGAATCATTGGTGGGGCTTCCGCCACCCAATTAGAATCTTTAACTGGTTATGCTGAAGATATCGGGTTAGCCTTTCAAATCGCCGATGACGTGCTGAATATGGTGGGTACACGCGAGGAGTTGGGAAAAGATGCTGGGACGGATGAAAAGAGAGGGAAAAAGACGTATCCTTCCTTTTTCGGGGTTGAAGGAGCACGGCAATTAGGTGAAGAATGCGTCCAGCGGGCGATTAATCGCCTGAAATTCTTCGATACCCAAGCCGATCCCTTGCGACATATTGCGACATATATAGTGGAAAGAAAAAGTTAAGACATGTGTGGGGCGCTTGCGAGTTTACCTCACGCCTGCCTTTCCCATTGACCTTAAACCCCTTCCCCTCGTCTTCTTTTTTACCGACAGCAAGTTTCTAGTGGATTTAGGATTTTAAAGGTTCTAATGAGAGTCCTCATTACCGGATCATCGGGATTTATCGGAGCGGCGGTGACACGGGCTGTGGTTGCCAAAGGCGATGAGGTGCGGGTGTTAGTCCGTTCTTCAAGCAAGCAGAACAATCTGGAGGGCCTTCCGGTCGAAAAGGTAGAAGGAGATTTGCAAGATCCCCCTTCTTTGGAAAAAGCCGTAATCGGTTGCCAGGGTGTCTATCATGTGGCCGCTCATTATGCCTTGTGGGCTCAAAATCCCTCCACGTTTTATCAGGTGAATGTGGAGGGAACGAAGCATCTCTTTCGCGCGGCTCAGGAGGCAGGTGTTAAGCGTATTGTGTACACCAGTACCATTGGAGCCATTGGGTTGCCCGCGGATGGCGGGTTAGGGCATGAGGCCTTATTCCCTTCCGGAAGCCAACTTTCCGGAGATTATAAGCGATCAAAGTTTTTGGCTGAACAAGAAGTGTTGAAGATGGCCCAACAAGGATTACCAGTGGTCATCGTCAATCCCACGGCTCCCGTCGGAGAAAGGGATATTAAGCCCACGCCCACGGGGCAAATCATCGTGGATTTTATGAAGGGCCGTATGTTTGCCTATATTGACACCGGGATGAATTTGATTGATGTTGAGGATGTAGCGATTGGGCATGTACGGGCCATGGAACGGGGCCAGATTGGTGAGCGATATATTCTTGGCAATCAGAATTTCATGTTTCGAGAGATCTGCCAGTTATTGAGCCAATTCACGGGAGTTCCTGCGCCTCGGGTTCGATTACCCTGGCAGTTGATTCTTCCTCTTGCTCATGTGAATACATGGATGGCCAATCACCTCACACACAAAAATCCACGCATTCCATTAGAGGGTGTGCGGATGGCCAAGTACCGAATGCATTATGATTGCACGAAAGCTCGGAAAGAACTGGATCTTCCCCAGACTCCAGTGGAAACGGCCCTCAAAAAAGCGATAGAGTGGTTTCGCCAGAACGGCTACGCATAAATCCATCTTCATTAATTATTACGCTACTTCATTACGAAATTACGAAGTCACACGTTGGAATTTGTATTTCTCCTAGCCAACACAGTTATTCTTCGATCCTATGTGTTTGTGTTTCTTGCTGCCTCCTTATATATCGCTCGGCAATTGTTAGGGTGGAAGAGAACGTTGCGATTGTTTGGCATTACCTGGGGCACCGCGTTTATCTGTGAATTTTCTTCCACCCGGATCGGAATCCCCTTTGGCGACTATTTTTACACAGGTTCGACAGAAGGTCAGGAGCTCTATATTTCCAATATTCCCTTCATCGATTCTCTCTCATTTTCATTTCTCTTATTTGCGAGCTACTGTGTGGCGCTGGTTTTTGTGCTTCCACAAGCGAAAATGCCTGAGCCAGGTGGGTGGCACTTTGATGCCACGCTGCGAACTTCATGGCCTGCAGTCGGACTGACTGTTGTCTTATTCACGTTTTCTGATGTCATTATTGATCCGCTGGCCCTGCGCGGAGATCGATGGTTTTTGGGTCAAATCTATGGATATTCATCTGGGGCCATCTATTTTGGGATTCCCCTGGCCAACTTTGCCGGTTGGGCCGTAGTGGGGCTTGTGTCATGTTGGATCTACCGTTGGCTGGAGCGAGGTTCCTACAAGGCCGAAATTATTCCACAGAAAGTAGTCCGGAGGGAATTATTCTTAGGCATTGGCTTATATTACGGCGTGCTGGCATTTAACTTGATTCTGACATTTTGGATTGGAGAAGTCTTCATGGGCATGGTGGGCTGTTTTATTTTTATTCCGCTAACAGCGGCCCTCCTGGCTACCCTCTGGCAACGAGCGAGGCCTTGTGGTGTTGGATAAATGTAAAAGTGGAACAATTTTAAGAAACCAATTCTCTGGCTTGTTAGGTTGTTGCTTGAGGCTATGACCAAAAGGCCGGTATGATATACGAATGAAGGGATTTTTTATTCGATGCGGGATTACCGGGTTTGCCGTCTTGTTGGCAAGCCAAATCATTCCCGGAATCGAAATTCTCAGCCTTGGATCCGGAATTGCCGCGGTCGTGATTCTGTCGTTTTTGAACGCCATTATTCGCCCAATTCTCTACTTGTTATCGGCGCCCTTTATTTTGGTGACCCTGGGTTTTTTCATGATACTGATCAATGCGTTTTTACTCTATCTGGTTAGCGGGATGGTGAAGGGCTTCCTTGTATCGGGATTTTGGCCGGCAGTCGGTGGTGCCATTCTCATTAGTCTAGTGAGTGGCATACTCAATCTCTGGATTTCAGAACAAGGTCGTATTGAGATGGTGTACCGGTCGCCAACTGGACGAAAAATTCGACATATTAATTAATGTAGGAATGGTATGTTTGCCCTACCTGGATTGTTGTGATTAACAACAACGATTTTTGAATCAGAAGTTTGACAAGGGCAATGTGATTTCTTCCATCATCAAGAGATTACATTTTATTATGGTAATAGAGAGGAATCCCATGCATGGCCAACCGTCTTGAGTCCACCTTGCCGACTAAACAACAAAGTACCCTTCAAAAAATACTGACCTCGGCGGTCAATGAGGTCGGTATGGAGGCTGCTTTGGTTGCCATCATGGCTCATGATGGTGGACCCCTCATTGAACAAGTCTCACGTGGGTTTTCGGCCAGAGAAATTCGAGCCATTCTGCGGGCCCTATCACTTGAAGAACTGAAAAGTGTCAGCCCAAGGAATACGAGGGAAGAAACGGAATTGAATAATGTCCTTCGTTTGCGAATGGTGACACCTGGCACCAAAGTCGTCCTGGCACTTCCCTTGAAATTTGGTGGACGTTTCTATGGAACGTTGGTCCTGGCCAGACGTGAAAATGTGGCTCTGACGAAACGGGAGAAAAACACACTCTCCACTAATGTCAATTTTATTACCGGAGAATTAAATAAGGCGGGGCTCTTTGGATCGTCCGTAATTTTGGGGAATCCAATTGTGGCAAATGAACCACTTCGTCTTCCAGCAGGTGAGGGACAGGTCCCCGTTGCTCGTACGTATACCAATGACCGGATTCAGGAACGGATTGCCAATATTTTGACGGAAACTAATGACGGTATTTCGTTTGATCGTGGATGGGTGACCATTTATGACCCATTACTGGCCTCGCTAGAAATCCTTGGGGTTTTTGGGACCCAAAAACGTGATCTGAGTCCCGGTCAGCAGCTTTCACTGGATGATTCAGCATCCGGCTGGTCTGTTCGTCATAGAAAGGCTCGGAGTGATAATAATTTGGCCTCCACTCAGGGGCGATTCCATGACTATAAGCAACTGTATAAAGATAAGTTTACGTCAACGATTGTCGTGCCTTTTTTTGTCAGAGGCCGGGTTGCAGGTACCCTCACCTTAGCTTCTAAAAACCCTAACCAGTTTGATCACAATGGAAACGATTTAAAATCTCTTGAATCCGTGACTGCCAAACTCGTGGAGTTATTTGAAGATCCTTCCTGCCGTCTTTCAGTGATGGAACCCACCCTCATTCAACCCAAGCAACCATCTTCTAAGGGAGGGAAAGTACTTTCGGTTCCCACGCCTGAAGGAGTGGATGTGCGGAAGGAAGAGCGGCGAGTGGCTCTCCAGGAGGTGAGTTCGTTTCTGGCTACCGAAATTCGAGAACCCATTGGGTTTATTCGCGCCCAGTTAGAAGAAATTACGACAGACGCTGAGCTCGACTTTGATTCACAGACTCGTGTGGAAAACGCCATGCGGGATATGATTCGTATAGAAACTATTCTGAATGAGATTTTGGATTTTGCTAGACCATTGGAACTTGACCGTAAATTGTGTCGTGTCCAGGATATGTTGGATGAGGCCTTTTCCTTGGTATCAACTGATTTGCGCGTGAATCGTATTGAGGTAGTTAAAAAAGTACCCGCACGGCTGGCTCAAGTACGGTGGGACGAAAGCAAAATGCAACACGTTTTTCTGTGTATTTTTAAGAATGCCATAGAAGCGATGTCTCCAGGTGGTCATTTGCGGGTAGAGGTGATGTTGACCCGATCACGAAAGCCTGAGTTGCAAATTGTGATAGCAAACGATGGTGTGCCTATTCCCCCAGAGCTTGTGGATAAAGTATTTGAACCGTATTTCACGACCAAACGCTCAGGAACAGGGTTAGGCCTAGCCACGGTGAAAAAAGTCGTAGAAGAACATCAGGGGCAAATTCGTATCGCCAGTGAGCCAGATAAGGGAACCACTCTTACCATTCTCATGCCCGCTCCCAAGCCTAGGACCCCTTATCGGTCTCGCCGGCCTGTTCGTCGCACTGGTGGTGGAGATTCTTAAGGATTTACCATCCAGATTCTTAGCCATTTTTGCTTACAGGCTTGACACCACCGTCTATTCTGCCTAAGATTCCGCTCTTCCATTGAACGTTCAAGATCACATGAATAAATTGTGACCATTTTCTATTGTTAACCCGTGTTATAACTAACAAAGGAGCGGTCTTATGAAAGCGATTGGAATTATTATTGGAACGGTAGGAGCGAGTTGTTTTGCCCTATCCATGGCGTTCGCCAATCCAGGGATGCTGCCCCAGCATCCAGGATATCCAGCTAAAGGAAAATCTCCGGCAACAGGCCAATCAACAGCCAATGACCAAGGACAGACCAATGCCGTTGGGCAAGCCACTCTCGAATGGTCGCAAACAGCTGGGGCCCAACATGCTCTTAATCAGGTCAGTGATCCTAATCGTGCTCGAATTAAACAATCCATGGGTGCGGGTCGATTACCAGAAACTGACACGATGAACACGGTGCCAATCAACCCAGCTGGGGCTAAATCAACAGTCATAAAATAAGAAATTCGTTTTTCTGAGTTCTACGAAAAAGGGTGCCAATATTGGCACCCTTTTTTTGTCTTCTTTATGTGAATAGAACCGTGACCAGAATTCCTACTGAACTTTCAAAGATACTAAAGGACCAAATCCTCTCCAAAGGTCCCATGACTTTTCGAGATTTTATGTCCATGGCGCTTTTTCATGAAACCCATGGATTTTATACTCAAGCTCCGGCTATAGGGAGTTCTGCTGGACCCTTTGACACGAGTGCCAAATTTACGGCTTTTGCATTTGGAGTTGCTCAGGCCATTAACCATGCTGCGGAAAACATTGGTGGCCCAATCCGAGTTCTTGAACTAGGCGGGGGAACGGGTCAATTAGGGGCCGGAATTCTTTCTTTTCTTTCCGTTCCTCACGAATATGTGGTTCTTGAAACGAGCCATGGATTACGAAGAAAGCAGGCCAAAAAGGGGTTGAAGACGGTGGAAACACTGAAAGGACTTGATCCCACACCCACGGTAGTGTTTGGCAATGAAGTATTAGATGCCCTACCGGTTCATCGAGTCATGGGGTTGGCCAATGAGGAAGTTTGTGAATTATTTGTGGACCTGGATGAAAATGGAGAGTTGTGTGAACAAATTGGAGCTGTATCCACACCAAAATTGTTTCAGCGGTTACAAGATGAACGCATTCATCTTGGGCGAGGACACATTGCGGACCTGTGTTTGGAAATACCCTCTTTTCTACAGGAACTTGGGCGGGTCACCAAGCCTGGATATATCATCTTTGTGGACTATGGTGACAAGGCGTCAAATATCTATTCACATCGTCATCGTAATGGGACTTTACGTTTCTATTATCAACAACAACAGATTCATGACCCGTTTTTTGCGGTAGGACAACAAGATATGACCGCTGATGTAGATTTTACGGCAGTCATAACTGCGGCGAAGGCATTAGGGCTTGAGTTCGCTGGTTGGGCCTCACAGGGGGCATGGCTGACTAACTTAGGCATTCAGGATTACGTCAGGACAGGGAAAGATTCAGTTTCCAGACAAGCAGAAGTTGATTTGTTGACCGGAGAAGCCAGATTAGGAAGTGCCTTTGATGTTCTCATGTTTAAAACCCAGGGCTTACCGGATGGCCCGGGTCTTTCTCCTGTCTCATAGTGCAGCATTGTCAAAATTCCATCAGCCCTGACAAATCCCACCACAAACTTCCTACGAGCCACAGAGACTTTTTTGGAATCAGATTGAAAAATTTAACTGTTCGGGAGTGTTCCCCAAATATGTCGGATAATTTTAATTTTTTTTATTTCCAATTAACCCACAAAATGCATGTACCCCCTATTTTTTTCCTACAAAATGTTGTAGACTCCAAAAATTCATTTAGGTAAATCGTTATCTCTCTTCATTTTTCCGCAGTCATACACACCCCAAACGCTAGTTGTTTTTTGATGTCCACAAGTTCTGTGGCATGCATGATGCACGGACTCACCTATTGACAACATGGGAAGCAGGAGGCTTTCAAAGGAGGGAGAGTTATGAATTGTGCACGATGTAATGGGCTGATGGTGGTTGATGATTGCCTGGACGTGAAAGGTGGTATGGGAGAGCTTTGGATTCGAGCTTACCGCTGCATTATGTGCGGGAATCTCATGGATCCGGTTATCAATCGGCATCGGACCACTCCCGTACAGGCGCAAGTTCTTCCATTTCGGAAGCGGCTACGAAGGGCCCCCCGAACTCCAGTTGCTCGTTTAACTGCGTAGACTGTGTGCCTGAAATTCAGGCGCACAAAAAAAATGGTGTCACAGAGCTGAAAATCTGTCTCGAAGTTGGACAGATGCCTGTGGGACGAGATTTGGGGACCCTGTCAAAATTGTGATTATTCTTTTGGCTCTTCTGACATTTCTCAAACGAGTTCGTTAGGCAGCACGACGTCTGTTGAAGTCGGCGTTGGGTCGTTGTACCCCCTCATTTTTTTCTTTCCTTTTCTCACAAGTCACAATGTCAGTTTGAGTTTACCTTCCGAACCTGGTTAAATCACGGGCGTGATTCTTCCTGAAGCGATGGCACGGATGGCTTGCCTCGTATTCGTCAGTTGTTTGCCTTTCCCAACCAACTCCCAGTGAAGGATATTCCGGTCTAGTGACTGCTAACCAAATGTTCCTCATCAGCCTTCTTGGCATTCTTGTGGTGTTTTTTGTGTGGGAACGATGGCGCTATGATCTTGTGGCACTTGCGGGGTTGTTAATTTCTACGGTCCTCGGATTTATTCCTGCCGATGAAGCTTTTTTAGGATTTGGGCATCCTGCGGTTGTCACGGTCGCTGCCGTGCTGATCATCAGCCGTGGCTTGAGTAACGCCGGGGCCGTGGAGATATTTACCCGCTATATCAAAAGAGCCACTTCCTCACCCACCTTACATGTGGTGGGCTTATCGTCTGTGGGTGGGGTGCTTTCTACTGTGATGAATAATGTTGGGGCGTTGGCGCTCCTCATGCCAGTGGCCATTCAATCGTCTTTTGATGCGAAACGCTCACCAGCCATTGTGTTGATGCCCTTAGCCTTTGGCACAATTTTGGGTGGCATGGCCACCTTAATTGGTACACCACCGAATATCATTATCGCCAATTACCGGGCAGAAATTACCGGGCAACCATTTGGCATGTTCGATTTTTCTCCGGTTGGTGGTGTGGTGGCAGTTGTGGGCATTGTGTTTGTGGCACTCGTGGGTTGGCATTTAATTCCATTCGCCCGCCGGTCCAAAAATGCACCTCAAGATTTATTCCAAATCCAGGAATATCTCACCGAAGTTAAAGTTCCAGAAAACTCTAAGGCTATCGGCAAATCTCTCTCGGAGCTAGAATCCGCTACCGAAGATTCTGACGCCTTAATTATTGGCCTCATTCGGGGAGAACAATCCATTAGGGGTGCTGCCTGGCGTGAACAGATTCAAGCGGGGGATGTGTTAGTTTTGGAGGCAGGGCATCAGGGGATCAATAAATTTGTGTCGACTTTAGGTTTGGAATTAACCGGGACCCAGTCCAAAGAAGAAGTGCTCGAGTCAGAGCCCCAAAAGTCGACAAAGACCCCAGACGAGATTTTACTAGAGGCTGTGGTGCCTCCTGATCGTTCCTGGTTGGTAGGGAGATTGGCCGGGACCTTAAAACTCCGAAGTCGGTTTGGTGTCTCTTTATTGGGAGTCTCACGCCAGGGAACACCGTATCGTGGGCGATTAAAGGAATTTCGATTCAAGGCGGGAGATGTGCTGCTCTTGCAAGGGGATAAGGAACAGGTGCTGGATGTCATTGGTTCATTGGGGTGCCTGCCCTTGGCCGAACGCGGGATTCAATTGGGGAAATCGGGGCAAACCTGGTTGGCAGTAGGGTTATTTGGACTGGCCCTGGGGATTGCCCTGACAGGATTAGTGTCGTTACCGATTGCCTTAATGGGCGCAGCATTGGCGATGGTGATTCTTGCGGTGGTGCCTCCACGAGAGGTCTATCACACGATTGATTGGCCGGTCTTGGTGTTGCTGGGGTCGCTGATTCCGATCGGCCAAGCCCTAGAGCAGAGTGGAGCCACCACGGTGCTGGCCCAATATCTCGTCAACGTCCTGAGTGGGCATGCTCCAATTATTTTGTTGGGTGTGATTATGATTTTGACAATGCTGTTAACGGATGTCATGAATAATGCCGCTACCGCTGTGGTGATGGCTCCGTTCAGTGTGGCGGTGGCTCAAAACCTTGGAGTCCATGCCGACCCGTTTCTGATGGCCGTGGCCATTGGGGCCTCATGTGCGTTTCTGACCCCGATTGGCCATCAAAATAATTTATTAGTGATGGGACCTGGCGGGTATCGCTTTGGGGATTACTGGCGAATGGGATTGCCGCTAGATCTGTTAATTATTGCGGTGTCTCTTCCGTTGTTGGTGTTTTTCTGGCCGTTGACAGGATAGGAAAAACCCGTTGGGGCGAAAAGCTGGTTATGGCCTTTCCGTTTAAAACCAAATCGACTCCCAAGTCCTCTCTCTTCTTGAGGCGAGTGGTGCATACGCCCTCGGACCTTGATCCTGGTCGAACCCTGCTGATTCGACTGGGGATTGTCCTGTTATTGTTTGGATTGTTGATTGGTCTGCTGTGGTTGGATCGCGAGGGGTTGAAGGACCACAGTGATGGGCACATGTCTTTTTCAGATGTGGTGTATTTCACCATGGTGACCGTTACGACCGTGGGCTATGGGGATATTGTGCCCGTGACGCCCAGGGCGAGAATGATCGATGCCCTGGTGGTCACCCCCGTCAGAATTTTCATTTGGATAATTTTTTTAGGCACCGCCTATCAATTGGCACTGAGAAAATTTACTGAGGTATTTCGTATGGCAAAACTCCAATCGAATCTGGATCAGCATGTCGTGGTTTGTGGCTTTGGGCACACGGGCTATTCCGCCGTCAAAGAATTATTGGCAAAAGGCACCAACCCTGAACATATCGTCGTCATTGATCCCCGCGATGATCGAGTGCGAACGGCGGTGGAATTAGGCATCGTGGCACTCAAAGGAGACGCGACCCAAGAGGGCTTGTTGCAACATGCGGCATTTTTGAGTCAGGCGAAGGCGGTTATTATTGCGTCGGGCCGTGATGATACCAATGCACTCATTCTCTTAACGGTGCGCAATCTCAATTCGCGTTGCCGCGTGATCGTGAGTGCCAAGGAAGAGGAAAATGTGAAACTCTTTCGCCAAGGCGGAGCCCAAACGATTATTTCTCCAGCAACATACGGGGGATATATGTTGGCAGCGGCGGTGGATCAACAATACTTGGCCGATTATTTAGAAGACTTCCTCACTGCGGGAGGGCAGGTCAATATTGTCGAGAAAAAGGTAGAAGGGGTAGATATTGGAAAAACAACCCAAGACTTACAGCCAGATGTCTTACTCAGAGTCTATCGACAGGGCACGATTTTATCGCCATGGGAATTTCAAAATGGGCAGCGTCTTGAGTCAGGTGATGTGATGTTATTGTTTCGGCCTGTGAAAGATGATAAGCCTCAGTCATAATGTATTTCAAAAGATGAGATGCCGGCCATTATCCAGGATGAGACCTAATCCGATCGCGCCAATTAAAATCGCAACACATCGTCTAAGATGATGCGAGGAAATGGATCGAGTCACCCTAGACCCAAAGACTAAGCCTAGAACACTTCCTAGTAACACCAATCCTGTTAAAAAAATATCTAGGGATGCGAGATTCAAATGACCCACAACCCCCCCGATGGAAATCAGGGCAATGATCAAAAACGATGTCCCTATCGCCAGACGGATAGGAAACCCCAAAAGGAGCATTAGTGCTGGTACAATCAGAAATCCTCCCCCAATTCCAAAAAACCCTGTGAGTAACCCGACGCCCCATCCAATAGCTGAGGCCTTAAACGCGCAAGGCCAGGAAAAATGTTTGGCACATCCTGTGGCGGCATCGCTTCCCTGATTGTTATGAGGCTGCCAAAATGTCCACAGACTCGTAAACAGCAATAAGTTGCCGAACAAAAATAATACGACATTTTCGGAAACGAGTTGATGCCCATGGGCACCAATCCATGCGCCAAATACTCCGGTCAAACTAAACACCAGGGCTGTAGGTATGTGAACTCGTTTCTGACGACTTTCCTGCCATGCTCCAAAAAGAGCTGAATAGCCCACGACAATCAGGGACATGGCACTGGCCTTTTGAACCGGAATCCCTACCACATAGACTAATAATGGGATTGCCACCAAAGACCCTCCCCCTCCAGTAGCCCCGAGCAGAAGCCCGACCAAGCTTCCAGACAACAAGGCCAATAGCAAGTCAAGATCCATTAGTAGAGAAGATGTCCAATGTGAGAAGGATAAATGAGGGCCCTATATAATAGGCGGGATAGAATATTCAAGGTCTTTTGGAATTCATTGCAAGGCTTGGAGAAAGTTTCAAATTTTAAGAGAAGGTAATTGACTGGGATTGATCGAATGATGTCCGAAGAAAAGGAAAAGGTATTCCTTTCCTTCGGAAAATCAACGCGAATGATAGGGTATGGGGTTTTTTACTGGAGCAGTGAATCTCGTTTGATTTGATCCAGACGAATGTCTCGCTCCTTTTCATCGATTTTTTTATCCTTAAAATCTTCCTCAACCTTATTTTTCTGATTATTCAAGTGTAACTCATACCCTCCAGCACCAGCCGCGGCTCCGCCGACTACACCCAATCCCACATTTCCCGCCGTGCCACAAGCCGTGAGACTCAACATGGCAAAACCGATAATCAACGCTGAACATGCGTTCCTCATAACAACCTCCTGGTATGAAAATGAATAAGGAATCAAGGAGGGGGATATCTATCAGCATTGTAGGGGCAAGCGTGATAAAGAGACAAGTGAGGAGGACGATGATCTTGAAGGAATCCAGGAAGCAGAAGAATAGGTTATTGGAACTGAGGGAGAATCTTTCGGGATCAGGCCGAGCGTTTACTTCTTGGATGATTCCTGAGAAAACTTTCTCACATAGGATAAGACATTTTGGATATCTTGTGGGGATAAATCTCCTTTCCAAGATGGCATGGCTGTTCCAGGTCGACCATCCTGGATAGTTGTAAGAAGTTCCTGGTCTGATTTTTCCCCAAGGATGGTTAAGTTGGCCGCAGGTGGAATTAACATTTTTCCTATTGGTCCATCACCTTTTCCCATTCGCCCGTGGCAGTTGAGGCAATGAGTGGTATACACCGATTTTCCTTTGTCCAGGTGACCTTCTTCGTTGAGCGATGGAGAGGATTCCTTTTGGAAATGAAGAGGGGTGGAGCCGAGGGGAGCTAACTCATTCTGATGAGTCAAATACTCTGACAAGAGGTTGACGGACTCCTCAGGGATCGGGCAGCCAAATGTGAGTTTCATTTTCTTGATAATTTCGGTCCATTTTATTTGTGAGTGCGGGGGTTGCATATAAATGTAATCGGCTGAATGGCAAATGACGCAATAGGTAATGGCCACCTCTCGTCCTTTCCCCGATTGAAAGGAAAAGGGATCAGTAGGCAAGAAAATAGATCGGGTGGTATTGGTGGGCTCTTCTGCTACAGATAGGGATCCGAGGCTTGTAAGGAGGATGCCTATAATAAGGAAAAGAAATGATGAGGCCCGGGTCATAAAGAGGTTAGCCCTTTGTGGAAACATGAACGGTCTCAACGGCGTTGCGTAAATATCCACTAGGATTCCATTTGGCATGAAGCTGTTGGGATTCCCCAATCCGATTGATTGCCAAGGACTGCAATTCATAGGACTGTCCTGGTTTCAACGCGATCTGGGTTTCCCATTGACGAAAAGAAAAATCCCCATAATCTTTTCCCAGTCTTGCGGCTTTCCAATGCTGTCCACCATCTGATGAGAGCAAGACTTGATCGATACCATATCCCTGATCAAAGGCAATACCTTTGACAAGGACTTGGGGGGCGGCATTCAAAGAGGCCCCATCCGGGATATTCGTGATAAAAGATCGAACTTTCATCGTAGAGATGGGGACTTTATTCGAGGCCTTTTCACCTGGCTCTAAACACCCGCAGGGATTGTCAGGAATGCGATATGCGTGCTCCGTCCAGAAATTGTGATCTTCTTGGTTGAGGATTTCGATATCATTGAGCATTTTCACCCAATAGGTGGCGTACCACCCCGGCACGACGAGGCGCAGAGGAAAGCCATTGAGAAAGGGCAGTGGTTCACCATTCATGGCATAGGCGACGAGCACATGGTCGGCCATGGCATGGTCCAACGAGAGGGATTTCAGAAAATCCGGAGTGGCATCGGCAACGGGACGATCCAATCCGTCGAACCGAACATGTTTGGCGTCAGGTGCGATTCCAGCCTTTTCCAATAAGTCCCGAAGCCGAACACCTGTCCATAGAGCATTGCCCATCGCCCCATGTCCCCACTGTCCTCCTGCCACTCGGGGTTCAGAAAAACCTCGGCTATTTCCCGCGCATTGGCAGACCGCCGCAACCTCTACCGCCTCAAATTGTTCTTGTAAATCTGTAAGGCTGAAAGACAAAGAATGTTTGACTCGACCCCGAAGTGTGACGCGAAAGGCTTGCAGATCAATGGTGCTGGGAATATTGGCTAAATGCCAACGGACAAAGAACGCGTCGTTAGGAGTAAACACCGATTCGTTGAACACTGGGAAGGGTGTCTCTAACTGGGGAGGCCTGGTCGTCATCATCATCAAAGGACGTTTTTCAGGAAAGGTCACCAGCGGGCGCCTTCCTCGTTCAAAGGGAAGGGTGATGCTTGATGACGGCTCTGCGCCAACCGGAAAATTTCCCAATGCGGAGAGGCCGCCAACGATCAGGCTTGCTTGAAGCAAGCGCCGCCTGGTGAGGCCATCGGATGAATGAAGGTGAGGATGGTCCATGATGAAACCCTACGGAGATATCAGGAAGTGACTTCCTTGTGTTGGGAGTGAACCTGAGCCTTCGGTTGAGAGCCTGCCTTTTGTAAAATGGGGATCCGGATATGAAACGTGGTCCCCTTTTCTTCTTCGCTTTCCACCCGAATCTGACCCTTGTGCAGATCAATGGCATCCTTCACGATTTTAGTCCCGAGTCCGGTACCGGTTGCCTTCGTGCTGATCGCCTGAGACGTAAAGAGTCGATCGCGAATTTCTGGTGGCATACCCCGCCCTGTGTCAGTTACGGCCAAAATTATTGTATCTGAATCTTCTCTTACGCTTCCGCGAATAGTTACGGATCCGCCAGAGGGAATTTCTGGAATAGCATTATTGACCAGATTGTACAGGGCATTAAAAAGCCGTCGCTCGTCTCCTTCTACTAAAGGAAGGGCCTCAAGATTGGCGGTGTTGAGCGCAATCCCTTTTTCTTTGGCATATGTGCGAAGAGTCTCATACACACCCTCAACAATGTCGTGAATCTGGCATGGAACAAAATGTGGGGGGCTGGTGACTCCCTTGACGGCATCCGCGATTTCCCGCACTCGATCTTGAATCCGCTTGGCATTGGTCTCGATCATCTTCAGGAGATCCTGGCAATTGGCATAGCTCATTTCAGCGCCTTTGGCGTGGATCTCAAGCAGTTGAGGAAACTGTTCTTCTAATTCGTCCTTCAACAGATCAGCACCTGACAATACCGGCATCAGCATATTTTTAATATCATGCCCGATGTCGCCTAAGACTCTAGTGACTTCGGCCAATTTTGCTTCCTCTAAGAGTTGAGCCGCCATCCGTTTCTTTTCGGTGATGTCCTGAAACGTCACCACGGCCCCGGCTAACACCCCCTGGTCATCCCAAATGGGCGTACTGGTATATTGGGCAGGGAAACTTGTGCCATTTTTTTTCCAGAACACTTCCTCGTTGCCCTGATGCACCAACCCATCTTTGTAGGCCTTATAGATGGGACAGGTTTCAGCCGGGTAAGGAGATCCATCAGATTTCGTATGGTGCCAGGTGAGGTGGCTGGGTTTCCCTAACAACTCTCCAGGTTCATAACCTAATAATGCATTGGCAGCCGGATTCACGAACGTGTGGCGCCCCTCCAGGTCTAAGCCAAAAATTCCCTCCCCTGCAGCCTGTAAGATCATGTCGTTGGTTCGGCGAAATTGTTTAATAGCCTGTTCGCATTGCCGGCGGTAGGTAATATCTTGAAACACAACAACCGCACCTACTAACCCTCCCTCATGATTCCGGATAGGGGTGCTGGTGTATTCGGCAGGAAAACTCGTCCCATCTTTTTTCCAAAAGACTTCGCTGGCGCCCGTATGGATTTGACCATCCTTATAGGCCCCATAAATCGGGCAATCTTCTTTCGGGTAGTCACTGCCATCGGGTTTGGTGTGATGCCAGAGCGAGTGGCTAGGGTGGCCGATCAACTCCTCGGGTTCGTACCCGAGCATCTTGCTGGCGGCCGGATTGACGAACGTATGGCGTCCCTCCAGGTCTAAGCCAAAAATCCCCTCCCCTGCTGCCTGTAAAATAAGAGCGTGATTCTGCTCAAGCTGTTGAACGGTCTGTAAATCGGCAGCATGTTGTTGGTTGGCATCTTGAGGTCGTTGTTTCATAGTGCGCTCTCCGCATTTTTTAGATTTACGGACCGGAGAAATCCTCTCCGGTCCGTTGTATCGTGCTTGTGTTTACCTCTTTAATATACCAATGGTCATTTGGCTTTATTTAGCCAACGTTCGGATGTAGTGAATTAATTGCCAGATCTGATTATCCGGCATTCCGGAAAAAGCCATCATTCCGGTTCCAATCGATCCATTTTTAATGATCCAGAACAATTGACCATCGGAAATATCCTTCATCGTTTCGCCACAGGTGAAATTCCGGGGACGTGGGTCTAACGCCGCCCCCATGGGTCCCTGTCCATCCCCTTGTACCCCATGACAATTCATGCAAGCAAGAGGCTTAGCAGTTTGTTGAAACAAGGTTTCCCCATCTTTCACATTCGTCGCATTGTTCGGTAAAGGATTTTGCATCTTCCGAAATTTCCCGGGCGCTCGTTTTGTCTTTCGCGGTTGCGGGCAGACGCCCGAAGGTCCGGTTCCTCCTCCAGCTTGTGCAACGTTAGCTCCACCTTTAAATGTGACTTTTAGATAGGCGATGACGTCAGCAACACCTTGTTGTCCAATGGTCAAACCCCAATAGGGCATGTTCGCCGATTTGCCCACACTTGGCCCACCATGGTTGATTACATTATAGAGATACTCCATCGGTAAATTTTCAAAAGGAATATTGGCATGGACGGCTGGTTTTGGGATTAAGCCCGATGCGGCTGGGCCATCACCTTTGCCTTCCGTACCATGACATTGGGAACAATATTCTTTGTAAATCACCGCGCCACGATCCACACTGGGTTGTGCAAATTCAGGGCTAGTCCATGGTTCATAAAACTTGAAATCTTCCACTCCAAGTGTCATCAGATAGCCAATGACACTTCGAAGTTGAGGCTCAGTCGCATCAGCTAAAAACTCTCCACTGTGCGGGACATAGTCCTGGGGGTTAATGCCAAATCGGAATAACCAATCCTCGTTATACCGATTTCCTGAATCTGCCAAATTGGCACTTTGTGGACCCCCTACCAGTTGTCCGTTTTCCTCAATTGTGTGGCAGCCAATGCAGGCGTGCGCTTTATAAATAACAGCGCCAACTTCGGCATCCCGTTTTGTCACTTTGGATAAGTCGAAAGCGCCAACGGTGACTCGTGAATCTTTAAGATTCTTTTCAAAATAATCTGCTATGGCGTTGGCTTGCTTGTCGCTCACAGTTGTATGTTTATGGATTTCCTGGCTTTGATCCCACCGATATCCCTTGGCATACAGCATGGGTTCCTTTCCCGTCAGCCATCGAATTAACCAATCTCGCTGATATTTGCTTCCTCCCCACATGAGGTCCGGAGCCTTCAAGTTGAATCGGCTCTCTTCTTTTCCCTCAAATTTATGACAAGTCGAGCACGTATTTTTTATCAATGCCTCGGCCTCTTGGTCATCAGCAGCAAAGACCTGAGGGGCACATATGAAAAAGAAAAGAAAAAAGGCAAAGTGCCCCGCTCCAACCGTTGCCTGAGAATCAATGAACGATCGAAATACCCTCATCATTGTGAACCCTCCTTTAAATGCCCCAAAATGAGAAAAATCCATCTTTTATGTACCACCTGCGAAATTTCTTGAAGCCTATTGTGTGGAATTATTCTACGCATCCGTACAAGGCCCTATGGAGCCTTTTGCCCAAAAATATAAAGTTTGAAATACCTGAACCCATGTAAAAGCAATAATAAAGCCACAATGGATGACAAGAAATTTATGATTGAAAACCCAGGAAATTAATGAGGAAAAGAAAAAAGGAGCGGGTAAAAACGAAGGAATGTTAACTTTTAACAGTTAATGGGTTAACAGATTAAGGAAACAAAATTTCCACAGAGAAAAGCGATTTTCAAAAAATGAGTGATGCCTATCTATGGCAAACTAAGATAACCACCGGTGAGATTTGAGACGTTGGTAAAGCCGTGTTGAAGGAGAATGCGGGCGGCGAGGTAGCCACGTAATCCTACGCGGCAATAGACAATGGTTTCTTGAGAGGGATCGAGTTTTTGGAGATGGTCTCTGAGTTCGTCCAGGGGAACCAGGATGGCCTGGGGAATATGCGTTTCTTGGAATTCATCTGGGGTACGAACATCTAATAATTGAAGAAAGGGTTTCGCAGCCAGCTTCTTTTTCAATTCTTCGCCGGTGATGGACTTGACCTCTTCGCGTAACGTATTGGCGGCCACGAAGCCTGCCATGATAACCGGACCCTTGGCAGAATTAAATTGTGGTGCATAAGCCAAATCAAGTTGTTCCAAATCCTGGACTTTCATGTTGGCATGTAACGCCGTTGCCAGCACATCAATTCGTTTATCGACTCCCTGTTCGCCCACAATTTGGGCCCCCAGAAGTTTTCCGGTGTCCTGTTCCACCAACAATTTTATGTGAAGGGCTTCTGCGCCAGGGTAGTATCCGGCATGATCTAGTGGATGCGTCACCGAGACGAAATACTTCAAGCCGTGCATTTTGGCCTCCTGCTCAGTCAATCCCGTTTTGGCAGCGGTGATGCCCATACTCTCAACAATGGCTGTGCCTAGCGCACCAAGAAACTGTAAATCTCCTCCGGCAGCGTTTGCTCCGGCGACCCTTCCTTGTTTATTGGCCGGCCCGGCCAAGGGAATGCGTGTTCGTTTCCCTGTGACCAAGTTGGTGGTTTCAACGGCATCCCCTGCAGCATAGATATCGGGATCAGAAGTTTGCTGCCGGTTGTTCACGGCAATTCCGCCGGATGCTCCAATTTCCAAGCCGGCGTCTCGTGCAAGTTTGAGTTCTGGACGAACGCCAATCGAAAGAATGGCAAGGTCCATGGGAAGGCGTTTTCCGCTTTCCAACTCCGCTTCTTGTGCTAACTCTCCATGTTGAAGAAACCCTGCAATCCCATCGTCTGTAATGATGCTGATGCCTTTCTCTTCAATGTGATGTGCCACTAATCTTGCCATGTCTGCATCAAAGGGTGGCAGAATGTACGGAGCTTTTTCGATGATGGTCACCGTCAGTCCTCGATGTGCCAAAGCTTCGGCTGTTTCCAAACCGATAAAGCCCCCACCGATGATCAGGGCTTTTTGGGAAGGATGATCGTGAAGAAAAGATTTAATTCTATCGGAATCAGGAACAGTTTTAACCGAAAAAATATTCTTGGAATGGATGCCAGGGATGTTGGGGACGATGGCCCCAGCTCCAGGTGCCAAAATTAATGTGTCATAGGGATGAGACGTCACGGCTTCCGAGACTAAGTTTTTGACCTGGACACATTTTTTGGTTCGTTCAATGTTGAGCACTTCATGGAGAACGTTGACACGAACCCGGAATCGTTTCCAAAACCGTTCCGGTGTTTGAAGCAGAAGGTCGTCGCGATCCGTGATTATTTCTCCTACATAATAGGGAAGCCCACAGTTGGCAAAGGACACATACGGCCCTTTTTCAAAAATGGTAATGTCAGCGGATTCGTTCGTGCGACGGGCTTTGGCTGCTGCACTAGCACCGCCCGCGACTCCTCCAATGATAACGATTTTTGTGGACATGCGTATTGTCTTCTCCTAGCCTGAATTCACATGACTAAATGGACTTTGATTAAATTGGTCCCGAGCGAATGCCCCAGTCGTTCCCCGGTAACAATGACCAAGAGCTGGCCTTCGATAATCAGTCCTAGTTTCTTGAGGTGTTCTTGTGCGGT